>Ga0209640_10000064_pt1 | contig 62438 bp, 61 predicted proteins | sample RifCSP10_1_FD_184018 | JGI IMG/M metagenome (GOLD analysis project Ga0209640, IMG submission 184018) | Soil microbial communities from Rifle, Colorado - Rifle CSP2_sed 10_1 (SPAdes) (version 2) | ecosystem: Environmental > Terrestrial > Deep subsurface > Rock core/Sediment | place: Rifle...
AGCAGTTTGTGATGCGGGCGCAAAAAACATTTCAGATCTGAGAATCGTTGCGCGGGTCATGTCCCCTAACGCCGCGCCCTACAGGAAAGGAACCGCGTTCGATCACCGCTTCGACTGTGGGGCCAGCTCCTGCAACAACAACGTCGACGTCGGTTTCTATGAGACTCAGCCGGAATACTCCAGGTGCACGGCACCCGCGGACACAGTGATCGTTCGAAAGAACAGATGTCGTGATGTGGTGTTTAAATGCCGCAGGAGGCTGGAGTCATGGTGCTGACTGTTTTCTTGGCGGCGTCGATGAGTGCCGCGCAGGCGCCCCCATCGCCGGCCGTCTCCTGTATCGCGACTCTGGGCAGCTCGGCTGCGGACCAACTGTGTCTCGGAGAGCAGGAAGCGAAGCTTGGGGCAGCCTCCCCAGTCGGAACGCCTGAACGTCGAAACCACCTCGAAGCCGCGGCGGACCACTATCGACGTGCGTCCGATCTCGGCACGTCAGACGTGAGACTCTCTGCGTTGACTGCTCTCGCTCGGATCTACGACACCCCGCAGCTCGATGATCCGGCCCGACGAGAGGTCGTGCTCAGGGAGTTGATCGTGCTCAGCCCCACGGATCCGCGATTTGCGTTCGACCTGGCCGCGCTCCAGGAGGCGCAAGCGTTTCCCGACACCGCGGAACAAACCTTGCTCGATGCACGTCAGCGGCATGCCGACAATATCGAAACCTACAAACAGCTCGCACAGTTCTATGCCCGTCGCGTGACGGCGCTGAGCACGGCCGCTCGCGAACAGACGCCGGCCGAGCTGCTCAGTCCGGGCCAGCCCGATAGCAACGGCGTCTACCAAATCGGCGGGAACTTCCCACCTCCGAGACGCGAGGGCATTCCCTTGTACCCCGACGAGGCGCAGGCGGCTGGCATCCAAGGCGGCGTGCAAGCGGAAATCGTCATCGATCGAGAGGGGCTGGTGACGGATGCTCGAATCGTGAAGTCCATTCCCCTGCTCGACGAGGCCGCATTGAACGCTGTCCGCGACTGGCGCTTCGAGCCGACGATCGTCGACGGTCGGGCCGTTCCTGTGCGAATGGTAGTGACGGTCAACTTCACTCTGAGCCGATGACCGTGCCCGATCGCCGCCTCACGACTGCTGAAGTGCATGCACGCGAGCGTTGACGCCCTCCCGAGGTTTATACGAAATGGCGTGAAGCACCGGATTGCGCAGGTCACGCGGATGCGCTACTTTCGTTGCTGAAATGGGGAGGGCCGCACATGGGCCATTACTTCGTTCCACCGCTGATCGGCGCTGTTGTATTCCTGACAGGCTTGACGGCAACCCCATCCGCTCCGCAGAACTTTCCTCGAGCGCCGGGGCCAGATTCGCTCATCCTGCAGGGACCTGGATCGGATATTCGTGTCTCGGTCTCGGTGCTGCCAGAGAGTCGGCGACCCCAAGGACTGGCCGGCGTCGTCATCGAACAGGTCGTCCGCGACGGCCCCGCTGACGAGGCGGGCTTGAGACGCGGAGACATCGTGACGGAATTCGACGCGGTCGCGATTACCAATCCCGTTCAGTTCGGCAAGGTCGTCCGCGATACTCCCCCTGGTCGCCGCGTGAAAGCGATCGTGTGGCGCGATGGCAGTCGACGGGAGATCTTCATCACGCCCGTCGTCACGCGACCGTCGTAAACGCACCCGCAATCCAGCGCCGATGACTTGAGTCCTTCGAGCCGTCACGTCATCCTTGAAGACGATGATTCACCGGCAGCGTCTCGCTGTTTGGCACGCCGCAACGGCGCGTCACGGTCACGCTCCACTGAGCTAAGTCCCGAAACGGCCGGAGACGGCGACAAGCGCCTCCCCGAAGTGCTCGACGCGGATGGTCACGTGATACTCCTCCGTCCAGCGGGCGATGTCTTCGCGGTCGAGATACCGCTTGTAGATCTCGAACTGTGTGCCGTCGTTCAATTGGCGTGTCTGGCGCCCCACCTTCCGGTTGAATGTCGCCCGTAACTCGGTCCACGCAGAATCCAGGATCAGGAATCGCCCAGAAGGACGAAGCATCCTTCTGACCTTCTGGAACAGCTCCGCTTCTTGAGGCTCGGACAGGTGACTCAAAAGGAAACCGATCAACGCGCAATCGTAGGCGACGGGTGCGAAATCGTAGTCGAAAGCGTCTCCACGAATCACCACGCACCGATCCGCGTGGCCCAGGACACGTACCTTCCGCTCGCACTCCTCCAACATTCTCTCGGACTGGTCGAACAGCGTCACGCGCGAACAGTTTCGGACGTAATGAGGCAGCCAATACCCAGTGCCACAGGCAAGATCGATGAGATGGCCGTTCCCAAATCCGCCGACGACACCCGCCAGCGAGACGATCTCCGCCGTGAAGACACTCGGGTCGGTGATCGACGCCGTGCCGGTCCCGAGGGTGTACGCCTCTTCGTACTCGGGCGCCCGCTCGTTGTAGTAAGCGAGCATGATCTGACGAAGATCAGGATCCATGACGGCCGGTTCTAGATGCTACTTCGGGCCCGGGCGTCCCAACTGCGTGCGAACCGCTATTGCCGCCAGGTCGTCCATTTACGGATCCGAGCACACCGCCGTTCATCCAACCCGCTGCACCAACTGTGGTTGACCGGGCGGACGATGTCAGTAGAATGACGCCGCGTGAAGGCATTGTGGACCGCCGAATGAAGCTTTTCCGAATTGGGAGAAGAACATGGCCGGCCAAGGTAAAGGGCATTCCCGACAACTCGTCAGTCCTCATCCCGCGCTTGGTCTGTCGGAATCCTGCCGTGGCCATTGACTTCTGCGTGCGCACCTTCAATGGGGTTGCGCTCAATCAACGGCCGGGCCCGGATGGGAAGATCGCGCACGCACTGCTGACGATCGGCCCGGCCATGATCATGATCGAGGGCGAATGGCCAACACTGACGAGCCGCGCGCCAGCTCCAGACGGAAGCTCTCCGGTAGTGCTCTTCGTGTATGTCGAGGACGTCGATCAGACAGTCGAGCCAGCGGTCACGAGCGGGGCGCAAGTCCTCGTTCCCGCCCAGAACCAGTTTTGGGGGGACCGCATCGCTTGGATCATGGATCCGTCAGGACACGTATGGACGATCGCGACACGCATCGAGGACACGACAGCAGAAGAGCGAACTGAGCGGTGGTCCGCGATTCTCGCCGATAAGGGATAAGCCTGAAGATCTTGATGAAGCGCGATTCCTGCTCCTTCTCGCTGTCGAGGCCAATGAACACCCCGCCTCCCAGATCGGATGTCAGGAATCCGCGAGTGATTTGCCGAAGCATAGGCTCGTTTCCGGCGACGACAGATACTCGCCGAACAGCGGGCGCGTACCCCATCCCCTCGTACAGCTTGATCGCCGGTGCGAGGCGCGTACCCGTCTCCAGCACGACCTTCGCTACGCCGAGCAGTCGAGCTTCGCGCTCCAGGGCTTCGACGAGCGCGCGTCCGATCCCGCGGCCGCGGGAGCCGGGCTCCACGTACATCCGCTTGAGTTCCGCGGTCGTCGTGTCCAATCGCCGCACCGCCCCGCAGCCAACGCCCACGCCGTCGAGATACGCGATCAGGAATGCGCCATCGCCGGTTTCGACTTGCGCGCCGGTGAGCGAGAAGTGGTTGGCGCCTGGTTCAGGAAACGTCGCCGTCAATTCTGTATTCAGCGCTGCGATCAGCCCGACCGCGTCGGCGGACGCTAGCGTGCTGCGGCGAATGTCAACGGTTCCCATGGCCTGGAAATCCTAGCACCGAGACACAGAAGCGAGCGGACAACCGGCCCATCGTTTCGCTAGCCTCACTCGTCTAGGTAAGTATGAGCGGCCAGCCGATCGTGAGCGCTCTGGCAATGACGGTCGAAGAGCGGCCCAGCGACCGCGTCGCCGCCTTGTTCGATGCCCATCATCAACGCATTTACCGTCTCGCGCGACGACTCACGGCCCGCGCCGACGATGCCCTCGACCTCGTCCAGGAGACGTTCCTTCGCGCCGCCCGTGCGCCGAAGTCCGTGCCTGTCGGTGCGGAGCAAGAGGAGGCCTGGCTGGTTCGCGTCCTCATCAACCTGCGTCGCGACCAGTGGCGGAGGGCCGCCGTGCAGAGGCGGCACGACGCTATCGCTGCCCCGCAGTTGCGCGCCGAACCCGACCACGGCCCCGCGGTGATTGCGCGGACCACGGTATGGCGCGCCCTCGACAGGCTCCCGCCGCGCCGGCGGGCCGTCGTCGTCATGCACGAGTTGGAGGGACTGGCTGTCTCGACGATCGCGTCACAGCTTGGTATCAGCGCCATCACAGTGCGATGGCACGTCTCCGCGGGGCGTCGCGACTTGGCCCGTGTGCTCGCATCCCGACATGGAGACTACGAATGAAGATCGTGTCTGATCTGCTGCGACAAGCCGATCCCCTCAACGACGACCTGCGACGTCTCGACGAAGCGCGCGACCAGATTCGTCGGACCGTGGTGACAGCTGCTTCGGTCGCCCGGCCTCGCGTGCCTCGTCGTAAGGCCGCGCTTGGCGCCGCAGGGGCGCTGGCGGCTGCTCTCATCGTCGTCGGATTACTCGTGGGCCTTGGCGATCGAGGGACACTGCGTGCGGCCGTGCGATTCGAGATGCGTCTCGCTGAGGCACAGCCGATCCCCGGCCTGATCGTGGCGCGGGTCGCCGACTCCGGTCGCGTGATTTACCTACATCCCGAGACCATCGTGACTAACGAGGACATCGCCCAGAGTTGGGTCATTCAGGATGGCCCGGATCGCTTCAGTGTCTCCGTGGAATTCCTGCCGGCTGGAGCGGAACGGATGCGACAAGCGACAGCGATACACCTCGGGCATCCGGTCGCGATCCTGATCGACGGCGAAGTCGTCATCGCTCCGATCGTCCGTAGCGCAATCAGCGACTCGGCTGCGATTACCGGTGATTACACCCGGGCTGAGGCAGAACGGATTGCATCTGGCGTCGGCATACGCTGACCGCGTCGCGGGCGAACGCTACCTTCTCCATCGTTGAGCGTCCGGTTGGCCCTGTACTCGGAGTGGTGACCATCAGAACCTCGCGAGTTGATGGACCGGTCGCGGGCGGCGTCGGAGGCCTGTGACACCTTGAGGGCCTGGCGACTGTGTTCGTCGTCCGATGCAGCTGTGGCCCCAATCTACGCATCGAGGCATTCCCGGACTTTCATCGCCAGCGCCTGTGGTGTGAACGGCTTCGCCAGGTACGCAATCCGCTGACATGATCCCTTCGGTTCTAGCAAGTGGGAGCCTGGGAATCCAGAGACATACAGAGTCTTGATTCGTGGTCGATCCGCGACTATGCGCTGCGCCAGATCCGGACCGTGCAGGCCCGGCATGATCACGTCGCTCAATAGCAGATCGATCTGACCATTCCCGGTTGCGGCAATCGCCATTGCTTGTGACACGTCGTGCGCTTCAATGACGTGATATCCGTACGGTTCCAGCGACTTTCGCATCAGCGCCCGAATTCCCGGGTCGTCTTCCACCAACAGAATCGTCTCCGACCCACCCAATGGCCTCTCAACTGGCGTCTCCGACCGCGCACTGGATCCATCCCCGTCGCTCTTTCCCTTGGGCCAGAGGACCGTGACGACGGTGCCCACCGCCGGTTCACTATCAATAGTGATGTAGCCACCGTTGTGTTTCACGATTCCGTACACGGTTGACAGGCCGAGCCCCGTGCCTTTGCCCTGGGACTTGGTCGTGAAAAATGGCTCGAAGGCGTGAGTCAAGACCTCGCTGGTCATGCCGCAGCCAGTGTCTTGAACCGTCACCGAGACGTACGGTCCGGCAACGGCTCCCGGACGCCGCTGTACGAATGCGTCGTCGAGCTGGACATTGGCGGTGGCGATCGCGAGTCGCCCACCCTTCGGCATCGCGTCGCGCGCGTTCACGGCCAGGTTCAGCAATACCTGTTCAACCTGGCCAGGATCGGCGATCACCGGCCAGAGATCTGGCGCGGCGGTCACCGACAAGTCGATGTCCTCGCCGAGCAGTCGGCCAAGCATCCTGTGGACGTCGGCAATTAAGGCGTTCAGGTCGACCGTCTGCCGCATCATCGGTTGCTTGCGGCTGAACGCCAGCAATTGACGCGTCAAGCGGCTGGCCCGTTCGCCGGCGGTCCTGATTTCATGGATGTCGGCGAGCGCGTCCGACGCATCGGGCACGCGGTCTCGCAGCAACTCGCAATAGCCAAGAATCGCGGTGAGCAAGTTATTGAAATCATGGGCGATGCCGCCAGCGAGGCGGCCCACGGCTTCCATCTTCTGGGCCTGGAGGAACTGGCGCTCCAAGGACTTGCGCTCTGTCACATCGCGAGCGATCCCCATGATCGATTGAACCTCGCCCCCTTCAGTCTCGACGGGCACCAGCCACGTTTCGAGCCAGAGTTCGCCGGTCGGCGATTCGAAACGCTGTTCGACCAGTTGTCGCCGGCCCGTCTCGAATACGGTGGATACTTCACGCCACATCTCTGCGGCCGTCGTCTTCGAGAAAACGCCGTCCAGGCGTTTCCCGACGACGTCGGCACTCGATAGCCCAAATCGTGCCGCACTGACCGTGTTGGCATACTCGATTCGACCTGCGCGATTCACGATGAAGATGGAATCCTGTGCAGCGTCCGCCAGAGTACGGCATCGATGCTCGCTCTCGCGCAGCGCCGTTTCCAGCTGTTTCCGCGCCGTGACATCGCGTTGTACCGCTAGGAACCCAACGAGGTCTCCGGCATTACTGACAATTGGATTGGCCGATGTCTCAATATGCCGCCGTACCCCCGTCTTTGTTCGATTGACAAAATCACGCCTCACCACCTGCTTCTCTTTGAGCTGCGTCCAGAAGGATGCGTAGTCGTCCGACTCAGTCGTTCCGCTTTTCAACACACGGGGCGTTGCGCAGCCGACCACCTCGCGTGACAGATAACCATATACACGCTCGAATTCCGGATTCACGTACGTAAACGTCCCATTGGCGTCCGTCGTGAAGATGATTTCACCGGAGGCTTCGATGGCGAGTTGAAGCCGCCGCAGCTCGGTCACGTCGGCCGCTCGGTTCGCGACGCAGGCGCTCCGCACCTCCTGGCGCGAAGTCGCTGATGTGTTTAGACGCATGGAAGCACGGGTGGCAACGTCGGTGCCACCCACGCTGATGTGCAAGTGCGCGCACGGATGTGACACAGACGACGCCGCTTCGTGTGTGAACTGCGGATTCCTCAGGTGCCCGCGAAATAGTCAGCAGCTATTCCATTGAGGGTGCAACGAGCGCGTGACCATGCAATGTTGCAGCGAGATCCACGGTACTCGAAGGGTCAGGCCGCCCGCACGTTCGAACCACTGACCCGACTACCCAATCGTCTGCTTACGTCAAGTTACCTGTGAGCCACTGATAGCAAGTGCGCGCTCACGCCGATCAGGCTGGGTTCGGTTTCCAAGCGGCGCAAGACGAAAAGCAGTCGTTCCCGCGCGACGTCGTCATCAAGCCATGTGTCGAGATCCTGGTTCATCCAACCCGGGCCTTCGACTGCAATGAGATTGTCGAACAGGAGGCCCGCCTCCTCGATTTCGGGGCGGATCTCCTCCGGGCGATCGAGGTATGCCGTCGTGAACCACTCGAGGCGCTTGGTGGGGTTTTGATGGATGCCGTCGGTCAAATCCCGATCGACGATCGCCGCAAACGTCGCGTTCTGGAGTGCACCCTCGCGAATACCATCACAGGCCGACGCGAAACGGGAGATATGTGCTGACAAGAGCAGCCCGCCCGGGACGAGCACGCGTCGAGCCTCCGCCAATGCGTTGATACGATCGCGCCGATCCGGCAGGTGATAGAGCGGACCAAACAGCAGCACAACGTCGAACGTCGCGTCGGGCACATCGAGCTTCCGCGCGTCCCCGATCTCAGCACTCACCAGCGGCACGTCTGACAGTCTCGACAGCTCCCGTGCTCGCTCCACGTGCAGCAGAACAGGGTCGATCAGATGCACGTGGTAGCCGCGACGGGCCAGCGGAAGGGCGTACACGCCTGTGCCGCCGCCAACATCGAGCACGCGGGATGGCGGTGGCGGTAAATGCCGCTCGATGATCTCCCACGTCCGGATCTGTTCGAGGCGGCCAAGCGACGCCCTTAGCCGCTCTTCTTCCTTTCCCGCGCCGTAATAGTCCAGGATCTCAGAGGGAATCATTGCTATAAATTCCAAGTTGCAGCCGGTAAAGCCCGGTCGGACAGTTTGTCAGGTCGATAATACGGCTGATGATCTCCGGCACCCCAAATGAATTGCGCTAGGTACGAGGTACACGATGGTCCGTAAGCATCCAAACGGAAAACCGACTCTTTCACGACGTGAGCTGCTCAAGGGCGCAGGACTCGTCGGCGCCATGGCGAGCGCCGGCTCGATCCGAACGCTCGCCTCACCGGTAACAGCACACCCACATCCGCCGGCCCAGGTCGACACCGTTCGGCGCGAGGCATTGGAGATGCTGACCGTCGCCGAGGCCGACACGCTCGAGGCGATCGTTGCTCGCCTGATCCCGAGCGACGTCAACGGACCGGGTGCTGTAGAGGCCCGTGCCGCGCGTTACATCGATCGCGCGCTCGGCGGCGCGCTTGCTGCATCGCGTGATGCCTATCGCAACGGTCTGGCCGCTGTTGACGGCTACGCGCGGACGTCGAAAGGCGCGCCATTTGCGGCGCTTTCGGCCACCGATCGAGATGCGGTGCTGAGCGACATGGAGTCGAACGTCGCCGTTGGCTTTGTGCCAGATGCCGCAACGTTTTTCACCCTCGTTCGCGCGCACACGATCCAAGGCACATTCTGCGACCCCTACTACGGCGGGAACGCTGATTTCATCGGCTGGGATCTCATCGGCTATCCAGGCGTGCGGCTCGCAGTGACGGCAAACGATCAGCGCCTCGTTCCACGCCCCGCGCCAACCCGTCGGTCGGCGTACGACTACGCGATGTTCGCCAAAAGAAGACCCGCGAGGGCCAGCCTGGAAGGAAGGGGCCCATGGCGATTGCTTTGAACAAGACCGACGTCGTCATCGTCGGGCTCGGCGCGGCCGGCGGCGTGGCCGCGCTCCCGCTCGCGCGGGCCGGACTTCGTGTGATCGGCCTGGAGGCCGGCACATGGCTCAGTCCAGAGGACTTCGCGCCTGACGAGCTGCGGAACAACGTCCGCGGCTGGCCGCACGCGGTGCAGAAGGCCAATCGTGAAGTCCCGACCCACCGCCCGAACGCCGCCGCGCCGTACTCACCCCGATCGGCGATCCATCCCATGATGAACGCGGTTGGGGGGACGACGCTCCACTACTGGGCGCAAAGCTGGCGGCTCAATCCGTGGGACTTCAAAGTGGTCGCCGAGACGACCCGGCGGTACGGCGCCTCGCGAATTCCCCGCGGCTCCACGGTGGAGGACTGGCCGTTCGGCCTTGAAGAGCTCGAACCCTATTACGACCGCGTCGAATACGAGATCGGCATCTCGGGGCAGGCCGGAAACCTGAACGGGAAGATCGACTCGCGCGGCAACATCTTCGAGGGCCCACGGAGGCGCGAGTATCCGATGCCGCCGTTGAGGGGCACCGGGTTCACGGAGATGATGACGGACACGGCGCGGAAGCTGGCGTGGCACCCGTTCCCCGGCCCAGCCGCCATCAATTCACGGACCTACGAGAACCGGGCGGCGTGCGCGTATCACGGATACTGTGCCCGCGGTGGCTGCCACATCAGGGCGAAGGGATCGACAGCGGTGACCACGATTCCGAAGGCCCAGGAGACCGGACGCTTCGACGTCGTCACGCAGGCGACCATCACAACGATCGAAGTTGACGCCAACGGACGCGTGAGCGGCGTCAACTACATCAAAGATGGCATGGAGTACTTCCAGCCGGCGGCTGTCGTACTGCTGGCGACCTATGTCTACGAGAATGTCCGCGTCCTGCTGCTGTCGAAGTCCAAGGCGTATCCAAACGGGTTGTCGAACAACCACGGGCAGGTGGGCCGGCACTACTTCAGCCACAACCAGGGCGCCGCTGTCACGGCACTCTTTCCGCGCGATCTGAACAACTGGTATGGCCTCCCAGCCCAGGGCGTCGCGGTGGACGATTGGGCCGACGACAACTTCGATCATGCTCCCCTCGACTTCATCGGCGGCGGGAATCTCTGGGTGTATTCCGACAGGCGGCCCATCGCGGCGGCCAGCATGACGACGTTTGGAAGAGTCCCGCAATGGGGCTCGGCCTGGAAGGCGTTCGTCAAACAGAACGCCGATCGATGGAACACGGCCTATCTCCAGAAGACGACCCTTCCGTACGAGGACAACTATCTAGACCTGGATCCAACGATCAAGGATCCGCTTGGATTCCCCGTTTGCCGGATCACCGCCGACTTCAAAGAGAACGAACGGAAGGTGGCGGCGTTCATCCAGGACAAGATGGTGGAATGGTTCATAGCGGCAGGCGCGGCGGCCACGGAGAAGGGTCCGATTGGCACGATGGGTCCCACGACGCACGCGTACGGCGGTACACGCATGGGCGACAATCAGGACACGAACGTCGTGAATCGATGGGGCTTCTCCCATGAGGCTCCGAATCTGGGGATTCTGGGGGCCTCGGTGATGGGCACGAGCGGCGCCCATAACCCAACGCTCACCGCGCAGGCACTGGCGTGGCGAACAGCCGAGTACTTGGCGACGAACTGGAAAACGATCGCGGAGTAGCGAGGGCAACGCTTTGAAAGGGAGATCCGGAATGACGGCATTGCGTCACTCGCTCTGTTGTGTCCTCGCGACCATGTGGGCCGTCAGTGCATTCGCCTCGCAAAGACCGCCTGTCGAATCGGACCAGGAGATCCTGATCAAGCTCGAGCAAGGGTGGAACGATGCCTTCTATCGCAGGGATGTTGCCTTCATCGAGACCCTCCTGGCGGACGAGTTCATTGCCACGTACGACGATGGCAGCCGCGGCGACAAGGCAAAGGAGTTGGCACTTGCGGCCGAATTCAATCAGCAGGTGGAATCAGCTGTTCAGGACGAGTTCACGGTGAAGGTCTACCGCGACACGGCCGTGGTGTGGTTTACGTTGCACCTGGTCGGGAACAGGCAGGGGCAGCGGTCAGAGCTGACGCTCCGCTATACCGACGTGTGGGTGCTGCGCGACGCCCGGTGGCAGTGCGTGTCAACCCAGAGCACGCGGGTGAACCAGCCAAGGGGCCCTACCCCTTGATATCCCCGGTAGCGCCCCTCGGCTGGTCGGCCAGCATCTCTGGGCGCGCGAAGAACAACGAGATGAGCCAGCACATTGCCACAATCAGTTGGGAACGCAACGGCGCTGCGTTCACCGACAACCGCTACAGCCGAGGGCACTCCTGGAGTTTCGATGGCGGCATCGAGGTCCGCGCCTCCGCTTCCCCGCACGTCGTCCCGTTACCGCTCTCAATCAGAGAGGCCGTCGATCCTGAGGAGGCATTCGTCGCCTCGCTCGCCAGTTGTCACATGTTGTGGTTCCTCTTCTTCGCCGCCAAACAGGGTTTCGTCGTCGAGAGTTACCGCGACGAGGCAACAGGAGTGATAGCCCGGAACGCTGACGGCAAGTTGGCGATGACCGAAGTCGTGTTGCGGCCCAAGGTGACTTTCACTGGCGACAAACGTCCATCCGCAGGCGAGCATGAAGCGATGCACCACAAAGCGCACCGGGAATGCTTCATCGCGAATTCCGTGAAGACCGACGTGCGGTGCGAGGCCACTGCTGTTACGGTGTAGCCGCATCCGAGATGAGACTCCAAGGGAAGCGCGCCCTGGTGACGGGGGCAGGACCGAACATCGGCCAGGAAATCTGCCGGGTGCTGGCGGAGGAAGGCGCGATGGTCGCCTGCAACGGCGTGGATGCTGCCCGCGCCAAGGCCGTGGCGGAGCACATCGAGCGTGAAGGCGGACGTGCGCTGGCCGTGATGGCCGACGTGACCGACGCCGCGCAGGTGAAGGCGATGATCGATCTCGTCGCCGACCGCTTTGGTGGCCTCGACATCCTCGTGAACAACGCGGCGATCAATATTCGAAAAGGGCTGCTCGGAGTCAGCCTCGAAGAATGGCAGCGGAACATCGACGTCATCCTGACCGGCACGTTCCTCTGCAGCCGGCACGCGGCAGAGCTCATGGTGCGCCAGGGGATCGGCGGCTCCATCGTGAACGTCGCGTCCACGTCGGGCCATTGGGGAAGGGCGAATGCGCTGCCCTACTGCGCGGCCAAGGGTGGCATCCTCAACATGACGCGGGCGATGGCACTGGACCTCGCCCGGCATCGCATCCGCGTCAACTCGATCTCGCCCACCAAGACCGGGAGCTCCGTGGGAGGATCGGAACGCCGGGAGGATCGCTCATCCGACGAGATTCCGTTGGGGCGGCTCGGTCGCCCCCGAGACCAGGCACTCGCCGTCGTGTACCTCGTGTCGGACGAGGCCGACTTCGTCACCGGCTGCGATCTCCGCGTAGAAGGCGGGGCACTGGCCGCCTGGGGCGATCGAGGCCCGGGCAAGCCCTCGACTGCTTGACGCCGCGATTCACGTGAGTTGCGCGTCAGACATGGTCGTTCACACTTCGGGGTTCTCCGTTCTCGGTTCGTGTTTCCGCCTCCGCCGAAGCTGCGGGGGGACCTCGCCGGAGCGCTTCGCGCGTAGGCGGGCACGTTCGGTTCGAGGTTCACGTCGTACGATCGAGGTTCCGCGAGCTCCTGAATTGCCACCACACCTGTTTCGCTTCGGACATGCGGTCCCGCACCGCGTGTGATCGCCCAGCTCTGCGAAACAGTTTGTCGTCGCAACCCGCCAGCGAGGCGAGGACGCGTATTCGCGAGAAACGCGTTCGAAGCAGATCGTAATCAGCTGGAAACAGCCGGCGGCGCCGGATGCGGCCGCATGATGCAGAACAGCGCGGCCCCCGGGATCGTTGCAAGCACGAACGCCGCTGCCGGATTCATGCTGACGCGGCGCACATACTCCACTTCGTCGGTCGTGCTCATGCTCGCGCCTGACTCCTTCCAGAACCTCAGGATCGATTCGGCGTCATTAGGTGTTGCTCGTCGGAATGTCATACGGGTTCATCTCCCTCTCCGAGGTGCATGGTTGCGTTCTCACCCTGAGGATCGCGCGGTTTCAGAAGCGCGCGCAAGACACAGCTTCCCGTCCCGGTTGACATACATAGAACCACAATGTATAAAGCTCCTACGCATGGACTTCGGCAAGGACCTCGTCGCCGCCTCCGCCACGCCGCTCGTGCTCGCCATCCTCACCGAGGGTGACAGCTACGGCTACGCCATCATCAAGCGAGTCGCCGAGCTGTCGGACGGACACGTCCAGTGGACCGACGGCATGCTCTACCCGGTGCTGCACCGCCTCGAGCGGCAGGGTCTGGTCGCGGCAAAGTGGCGCGCATCGGACAGCGGCCGGAGGCGCAAGTACTACCGCATCACCAAAGAGGGCCGGGCCGAGCTCACGGTCCAGCGGCAGCAGTGGCAGGTCGTGGACAACACGCTCCGCGGCATCTGGATGAAAGCCCGCACCGCATGACGACCTTCGCCGACCGCCCGCCGCTCGAAGAGCAGATCGCGCAGTGGCGAGTGTTCCTGCGCCGCCGGCGCGCCATCCATGGCCCGGACGTCGAGGAGTTGGAGGGCCACCTGCGCGACCAGATGGCGGCGCTCACCGAGGCGGGCCTGGCGGGAGACGAAGCGTTCCTCGTCGCGGTCAAACGCATGGGCAGCCTCGACGCGCTGTCGCGCGAGTTCGCCCGCGAGCACTCCGACCGGCTGTGGAAACAGTTGGTGATCGCCCCCGGCGCTGCCGGTGAACCGCTGGAGGATACCCGCACCGAGACGGTCGTCGTGCTGTGCCTCGCCGTCGCTGCGGCACTCGCCATCAAGGCGCCGGCGCTTTTCGGTGTTCAGTTCGGTGGCAGTGGTGACGCGTTCTACGCCCGCAACGCCAGCCTGTTCGTGCTGCCGCTGCTGACCGTGTACTTCGCCTGGAAGCGCGGGCTCGACGTGATGTGCTGCCTCTGGCTGGCGCTGTCCTTCGCGGCCGCTGCCCTCTTCGCCAATGTCTTTCCCTTCGAGACCGGCAGCGATACCGGGGCGCTGACCGCTTTGCATCTCCCGATTGCGCTGTGGCTGGTCGTCGGCGTCGCCTACCTCGGAGGCCGCTGGTTTGCCGGCCATGGGCGCATGGACTTCGTGCGGTTCTCGGGCGAGCTGTTCATCTACTACGTGCTCATCGCGCTCGGCGGCGGCGTCCTCACCGCCTTCACGATGATGATGTTCGGCTCCATCGGGATGAATGCCGAGTGGCTGGGTTCACGTTGGCTCATACCGTGCGGCGCGATGGGGGCCGTCATCGTCGGATCGTGGCTGGTGGAGGCGAAGCAAAGCGTCATCGAGAACATGGCGCCGGTGCTGACGCGGCTGTTCACGCCGCTGTTCACCGTCGTGCTGCTGGCGTTCCTGGCCACCATGGCATGGACGGGCAGCCCCATCGATGTGGAGCGAGAGGTGCTGATCGCCTTCGATTTGCTGCTGGTGGTCGTCGTGGGCCTGGTGCTCTATGCTGCCTCGGCACGCGATCCGCAAGCGCCGCCCGACTTCTTCGATCGGCTGCAGCTGCTGCTCGTGGTGAGCGCGCTGGTGGTCGACGTCGTGGCGCTGGCCGCCATCGCGACGCGCATCTCCGAGTTCGGTCTCACGCCGAACCGGGTGGCGGCGCTCGGCGAGAACCTCATCCTGCTGGTGAACCTCGCGTGGTCGGCCTGGCTCTACGCGCAATTCCTGCAAGTCCGCCGACCCTTCGCCGCCCTCGAGAGCTGGCAGACGGCTTACCTGCCGATCTATTCGTTGTGGGCGATGCTCGTCGTCATCGTGTTCCCACCACTGTTCGCGTTCGCGTGAGCCACACCATCTAGCAGATTTTTCGCTTCGCCGTACCACCGACGTCGGGTCGCCACGCGACCCGACCCGGCCAGTGCTGACTGGGCGGTCCGCATTTGCGGACCGCCCCGAGACACCGAGGAATTCATTCCAATTTGGCCTCGGTGCCTCAGTGTCTCGGTGTTCCGTGATTGTGAAAAGCAGTCTACTTCTTGACGTATTTCGTGATGCCCCTCACGGTGGCTTCCGCTGTGTACAGATTGCCGGCGGCGTCGAGAGCAATCCCTTCGCCCATGGCGCCTTCAGGCGCATCCGTCTTGTGCGGTGGCACGAACATCGTCACCTTACCGTCCTTGAGACTCCCGATCCGGATGCCCTTGAGCCAGCCTGGGTGCCGTCGCGCGTCCGATTCGGAGTCGGCGGCATAAATCGTGTCGTTCCTGTCAATGGCCAGCCCGCTGACGCGGCTGAACTCCCGGTATTCGCCGATGTACTTCCCTTCCTTCGTCAGGATCTGCACGCGGTGGTTGTGTCGATCGGCAACGATCAGGCGGCCCTGGGAGTCGAACAGAATCGCGTGCGGCGTGCGGAACTCGCCTGGCCCGGTTCCCGTCTTGCCGATCGTACGAAGAAACTTCCCGTTCCTGTCGAACACGGAGATTCGACCGACAAGATTCGGATCCTGAACATCAGTGTGACTTTCAGCGACGTACACATCGCCATTCCGATCCGTGATCACGTTGGTCGGATCCGTTAACGCGGCGGGCGGATTGCCGGCCACGCCAGGCGTGCCCAGTGTCATCAGCACTTTTCCTTCGGGGCTGAACTTGAGCACGACGCTGCCCTTTGCTTTTTCTCCGGGAAACTTGCTGAGCAGTGCCGGGCTGGTATGACCTGAGTCGGCAACCCAGAGGTTTCCATCCTGGTCGACGTGAAGGCCATGCGGCCACACGAACATGCCGCCGCCAAAGCTTCTGACTTCCGTGCCGGATTCATCGAACTTGTGAACAGGGTTGGCCTTGGTCCCCAGACAGCCCGGCGTGGTGCCCGGCGAGCATCGATCGACCGCCCAGACGGACTTGCCGTCGCGGTCAATCGCGACGCCGTTGGACCCACCCCACGGCCGGTCAGGCAGTTTGCCCCAGTCCCGGATCACGCGATACGGATTGGCGCCGCTGTTCACCGGCTGAACTTCCTGCGTCTGGACGCCGCTTCCCTGTAGTCCAATCAACACGACCACTGGCGCCGCAGTCATCCAGAACCTCGCGAAACCTGAAACAGCCATCGCCGCGCTCCTTTCCGTGAAAACGCACGTTCTATCGTCGGGCCGCAGTCTATCGCCGCGACCGGGCCAGTATCAATAACGCCTATGCGGAGACTCCGCGCCCGCTTCGACTGTTGTATCGCCAGAGCCGGTTTCATAACCGGGACGGGAAGCCGACTTGCGCCACGTCCGAAGCAAACCGTGCTCTACGGCGTCAGTTCCCGGTTTGCGGAGCGACGTGGCCAAGTCGACCGACATGGTTATGAAACCGTCTTTCGGCTGGAACTCGGAGACCTGAAGGTCTCCGGCTGTCAGCGCGTGGCGGCGAGCGGTTCGAGCCCGACTTTCGTCAGCGCCGCTCGCCACTCGGGACCGGTTAGCGTGCGCAGGAAGGCGCGCGCCGTGTCGCCGCTTCCAGCGGCGGTTGTAATGGCCGCCACGTAGATCGTCGGCAACTGGATTGCGGCAGGAAGCGTTCCAGCCACTTTCACACCCCTGTCCGGCTGCAATTCGCTGGTGAACGAGATGCCGAGCTCCGCCTCACCTTTGGCGACGGCGTCAGCCACTTCCGATCCCTGCGTCCGGTAGACGATTTTCGGTTTCATCGCATCGGCTATGCCCATGCGCTGCAACAGGCCCTCGAAGTAGGTGCCGGACGTTCCGCCTACAGCCGGATTCACGTAAGACACCGACCGAGCTTTGAGGAGAGCGGCCTTGAATGTGTCTGGCGTCGACAGATCGGGCGAGGGCGCACCGGCCCGCACCGCAACCCCGATCAATGCGCGCGCAAGATCGACGCGGCTCGCCGCCACGACGAGATTCTGCTTTTGCAGCGCGTCCATGCCGGGACCGGCGAGGACCACCAGGTCGGCCTTCTCGCCGGCAACCAACCGTTTTTGCAGCGCGCCCGTCGTGTCGCTGACATACACGAACGTGTTGCCCTTGCCCGAGCCGCGCGTGAAGGCGGCGCCTGCTTCTTTGACAGGTTCGGTCACCGCTCCGCCGACGAAGACTCTGATCTCCGTCTGCGCGAACGCGAGCACGGGAACCAACATCAACGTCACGAATGAAACACAGCCACCGAGCACTTTACGCATCAGCTTGTCTCCCTCGCCGTTCATATTTCATGGTTTGCATTTTGACTCTTGCATTTTGCATTACGCCAAGCGCGTTGTTCATCAGCCTGACAGACCCTTATACACCCGACACGCTTCGGCTCACGCGCCCATGCTACAGTGGCGCCCATGACCGCCCCTACGAGCAGCTCCCATGTCCTGACCGCCGACGATGTCATTTCACGCTTCAGGGCGCTGCGCTCGCGGCAGCCCGTGAAGTACTGGGCGTTTTATTCGAGCCAGTTGGGCGGCATCGTCACGGACCCCGCGCTCATGGTGATCCCGTTCGACGACCACATCGTGCATCGCGGCCACGGCATCTTCGATACGGCCGGACTGGTGAACGGGAAGATTTACGACCTCGAGGCGCACCTCGATCGCTTTCTCCTATCAGCCGAGCGATCGAAGCTTCGGCTTCCAGGCTCCCGCGAGGAGATTCGCGACATCATCGTGAAAACGACGGCGGTAAGCGGTCGCCGCGACGGCTCGATTCGCTATTGGCTTTCGTCCGGGCCGGGCAGCCTGGAGCTCACACCGGCGGCGGGCGCGGAGCCCGGCTTCTTCGTGATGGTCTTCGCAGGCCTTTCGTATCCCGAGCGGTGGCGCACGGAGGGTCTGCGCGTGATGACGACGACGTACCCCATCAAGGCGCCGCTCTATGCCATCACGAAAGCCACCAACTACCTTCCGAATGTGCTGATGCAGATGGAGGCCAAGGAAGCAGGATTCGACAACGGTGTGTTCATCGATGCCGAGGGAAACGTGGGCGAAAGCTCCAACATGAATGTGGCCTTCGTCACCAGGGATGGCGTGCTCGCCCACCCGAAGTTCGATCACATTCTCTCCGGTTGCACATCGCTTCGGCTGTTGGAGCTCGCTCACCGCTTACGAGATGAGGGACTCCTCACGGGTGTCGAGGTCCGCGACATCCCTGTGGCCGACGCGCGCGCGTGCCGCGAGATGCTGCTGCTCGGCAGCTCGGTAAAAGTCGCACCGATCGTTCAGTGGGACGCGCAGACGATCGGCGACGGCAAGCCGGGACCGGTTGCCAAGGCGCTTCTCCGCCTGCTCGAGGAGGACATGCGCAGCGGCGATCGGCTGATCGCCGTGCCCTATTGAGAAACTGCGACAAGCACTACGACCTCTGCCGGCGCAATCGGGCTGACTGATACAAACGCCGGATCGGCAGCGTGTTGCCGTCCTCGCACCTGCACCCGTGAGCCGACCGGGTGGGGTCCCGTGTAGGCGGCCGGCGCAACGGCGGCTTCCGCGCTGTTGGCGACGACCTCGAACTGGTTGCCGGGCGCCCACAACTCGGCCGACACGATCACCTCGCCGCCGCGAGCGGCCTCGCCGTTCGGATTGACGACGACCAACGCCTCCGTCGTGTCCAACATCCTCGACCATGCCACAAGCTCGCCGGACGCCGGGAAGCGGAAGTCCGGGCTGAAGACGCGGGTTTGTCGGGGATACTGTCGCCCGATGCGCAGCACCGGATGTCGCGCCCGTGTGGCGCATAGCGCTGCAATTCGACGATACGCCGGACTGGACGTATCGAAGGCGTGTACGCCGAAGGTGCCGAAGGGACCAAAGCCCGGGAGCCTGGCGTCAGTCTCGCGGATCTGCGTCGGCAGGTCTTGATCGTGCCGGGCGCGGGGATGCTCGGGACCGAACATCGCCTCTCGCAGAAAACGGTCGCCATGATTGCTCCCATCGTTCCACCCCTCGGCCTGAAGAAAAGGAAGCTGGCTCTGCGCCGGGCCAGCGAAAGCCTGTTCCGACCCGTAGTAGAGGCACGGGATGCCGAGCGTGAAGAGCTGGATGGCGGTTGCGGCCGCCACCTGATGATCTTTCACTCCAGATCGGTCTGGAATCTCGGCTGAAAAGCGGACCTTGCTTCCGAACACGTGATCGTGGTCGTCCAGAATCGATACGTGCCGGTCGCCGAGCGCCCGGTGCGATTCGAAGCCCGCGCTCGACTCTTCGAACTGCTGAAAGTAGTCGGCGGCGGGCTGCAGGCCCTTCGCCACCGCCTGCAGTATCAGTCGAGCGCTCCCGATGTCGAGCGCCGCGCTGAGGTTGCGCCGGAGAATCGCGAGATTGTCGAGCACGAAATCCTGAAAGCGGTCGCCGCCGGCAATCTCGCCGACGAGCAGGAAATTGCGTTTGCCGAGCCGGTCCGTGAATTCGCGGATCGCGCCGCAGAAGTTTCGGGTTTCCTCGAGGGACATGTGCTTGACGGTATCGATTCGGAAGCCGTCAGAGTCGCTGATCGCGATCCAGTACTTGTAGCAGTCGACGAGCGCGCTCAAGGTGCCGGCCGAATCGAGCGCGAGATCCTTGAGAGCGAAAAAGTCGGTGCGCTTGTGCTCGGCGTGCGGATTCTCGATGTCGTCTCCGCCCAGCGAGCCGCTCCCGGCGCGGGTGTAGCGGTCGTCGCGTCGCAAATCGAGCGGCCACACGGCTTCGTGCACGTCGAGCCCTGGCGCCGCGACGCCCGCTTGAAGCTCGTTGCGCCACGCCAGGCGCCAGTCGGCCACCTGCGGATCGTGCGGGTTTCCGTAGAAGTTCGGCCAGGCGAGAAACGACGGCTCGTTGCGAGCGGCCTCGGACGTCACATTGGGCGGCACATAGCCCCAGTTGTCTCCCGTATGGTTGAGGATGATGTCCAGAATGATTCGCATGCCACGCTGGTGCGCGGCCTCGACGAGATCGAGGAGATCCTCTCGGGTGCCGAATCGCGGATCGACATCGAGGAAGTCCTGAATCCCGTAGCCATGGAACGTGTCGAGCCTCGCGCGCTGCTTGAACACCGGACCGATCCACAGCGCGGTTACCCCTAGACCGTCGAGGTAGTCGAGCCGCCCGCGAATGCCCGCAAGCGTCCCGCCCTGCCATGCGCGTCCCGAGCTGGCCCAATCGCGCCAGTTGATGTCGGGGCGACTGGGCGACTGACGCAGGTCGCCGATGCGTTCGCGCGTCAAGAGCGGGCGCGTGGACTCCCGCCCGTCGCTGAAACGGTCCGGCAGGAGAAAGTACAGCACCTCGTCGCGCCAATCGACGGGCGATGGTGTATAGCGCTCGTTGGTCGCCGCGCGTCCGAGCAAGGTGCGAACAGCGGCCAATGTGTCCGGTCGACCTCCGTCGAGCAAGTCTCGAACGGACATGGCGTTCCTCCCTTCAGGGGACAGGGTTACTTCAAACCGAACCGCTGCTTCACGCCCGGCCAGTCTCGCTTGAGCGCGATGAAGGCGGCCAGGTCGGGGCAGCGCAGAAACGGGTTCGTGGCGCGCTCCAAGCCGATTGTAGAACTGGGACGCACGCCGTAGTCGTGCCCGGGCCATACCGTTGCATCGTCCGGGAAGCGGTCGAGCAGCCGCTGAAGGCTGGCCCACTCAACGCGCGCATCGTCATCGTTGGCAGTACCACCCACTTTTCCGACGAACAGCAGATCGCCGGTGATCAGGATCCCCCACGACGGTTCGTAGACCACCAGGTGGTCGGCACAGTGGCCAGGCACGTGGAGGAACTGGAGCCGTAGTCCGCCGATTTCGAGCTGCTGCCCGTCGCGAAGGCCAACATCCGGATTGACGAACAAGGAATCTGCGAACGCGGCCACTGGCGCCGCGGTCAGCTCCGCCGCCTTGGCGTTGCCATTCGTGTGATCCGGGTGCCCATGGGTGTTGATGATGTGCGTGACCGTCAGCCCCTGGTCTCGACAGCGTTGCACGAACGCTTCGGGCGAGTACGAGGGATCGATCAGCACCCCATGGCTGGTGTCCCGGTCGCCGAGCAGATAGCCAAAGTTGCGATCGCCGCCGGCACGGATCTGTTCGAAGATGAGCTGCATGTCGGGGCCTCCCGGCAGGTCGAAGATTTCCGCCTCCATAGTAGACGCTCCCCGTAAAGGCCTCGCCCGATCCTGACGAAAACGACACCGGGGGCGAACGATGGAGCCAGGTCTCATCGCGCTGTTGGGCATCTTCGCGCTGGCGGCAGTCTGCGCGTTTTGGCGCTTCTCGCACGGACGCTCGATCGAGCGGCGTCTCGCGGCGCAGGGCTTCGAGCCGTGCGACGCCGAGGCGTCGGCGCTCGAAGGCGCATGGCGAGCGCTCGCCGGATGCGATGCATCGCACGAGCTTCGCCTCGAGCACTGTCGCTGGCGCGCCACAGGCAGAGGCGTGCTCTACCACTTCACGGTGCGCGACCGGCCCATCGAAACGAACAACGACGGCACCGCCAATCCGGGTGCATCGTACCCTGCCTACATGTTCGATCCGCCGGACGCCGGCTCGCTGTCCCGCGGCGACGTCACACTCCACGTCCTGCCGGCGGGATCGAAGGTCATGCGGAACCTCCTCGCCGGCGTGATCGGCCTCAGCGACTCTCGACCCAGACTCGAAGTCGGTACCCATCCCTGGAGCGCCTCGATCGTCGCGGCGCACGGAAGCATTGCCGGCAAGCTCGACGATCTCGTGCCGACAGCCGTCCAGGAAAAGCTCGCACGCGCCCCTGCGCATGGCTTCTTCACCATCCACCTGGGCAACGGGAAGGCGGCGTTCGCAGCGCTCTCGAATCACCTCGACGTGGACCTCCAGGTCGCCTATCTCGCAGAGTGGGTGTAGTTCGTGTTCAGGTTCGAACGAGTCCGCCTTCAGCCGGACCAACCAACCAAGAACTGAACGTTGCAGTGGGTGACGAGTGTGTCTCGACGAGCTTCCGGGGAGTCGTGAGCAGGGCAGATCGTCTGGGGCGCACGCTCGACGCGCTCCGGCGACTCGCGTCCGATCGTCCAGTCTGACTCGAACCAGACGTCCGCTGCGGGCGACGCCAGTTACCCTGTTACGTGGCTCTTGACTGAATTACGTTTGACACGACGGACCACGTCGCTCCAACGCGGATCAGAATGCAGGCGATCGAATGGCGGGTCAACGGCGACAAAATTGGGGCCCGGCTCGCGACGTCCGAGCCAGTCAAAGAGCAGCACAAATGCCGAGTCGTAATCGCCGAGTGCCACGTACGCGGCCGCAATCTCGTTCAGGGCGGATCCGCTCGACATGTCGTCGACGTCCTTCAGGAGCCGTTTCGCTTCGCGGTGGTTGCCCATGTGCGCCAGAATCCTGGCGAATTGTGCGCTGTGTGACCGACCGCCGCTGTGACTGGCCCGCCGTAACGCCATGAGAGCTTGGTCGTATTGCCCCAACTGTTCGTACGCAGCAGCGAGCCGCTGGTACACCAGCCAGCCCATCCCGGGCTCCAGCTCGAGCGCCCGATTCAGGCGCGCGATGGCCTCTTCGTAGCGCCTGGCGCGATAGAGAACACGTCCGAAGTCCGATTGAATCGCCGGCGCGAGCGGATCGAGCCGCTCGGCGGTTTCCATGTGCGTGATGGCCTCGTCGAAACGGCCGAGCGTCATCAGCAGCAACCCGTACGTGTAATGGGCGTCGATGTGATCGGGATTCAGGGCCAGCGCTCGCGTAACCAGTTTCTCAGCGCGAATCAGGTCCCGGCCGTAAAGCCGCTCGAGATCGGCCAGCACGACGTAGGCGTCCGGAAGGGTGTCGTCGATCTGCAGCGCCTGTTGCGCGGCGGCGCGCGCCGGCGCTTCGGTGACGGCGAGCGTCCGGCTCCACAATCCCCGTTTCCACCAGGCGTGCGCCAGACTCGCGTACGCCGCCGCATACTGGGGATCGATCTCTATCGCACGCTCGAAATGTGCGATGGCACGCTGCAGGTGCTCCTCGTTGTCCCGCCACAGGTGATACCGTCCGATCAGATACTCCTGATGCGCCGCCGGATTCACGGAAGACACAGCCGTCACGTGCTGCCGTGGCGCATCATTCGTCCGGCCAGGTAGAACCAGATATGCAGTCGTGACGATCGAGAAGAGCACAACGGCTGCGCTCGCAATCAATCGTCGATTCGCGTGGAGGATCTGTGTCGCGGCGGTTCGAGCGGCAACTCCGGCTCCGCCGACTCGTGTGTCGGCGCGACGTTGCCGACGCGACTCCAGTTGAATCCGGTTGCGCCACCAGTCATCGAGTTCCGGCCGGAAGGCGTACACGGAGCCAAGCTTGCGGTGAACGTGGCGATGGACGGGCAACCCTTCGCACCTCTCCCAACGTCGCACCGTGGTGACGTGACGTTTCAGGTAGGCCGCGATCTCCTTCCAGGAGTCGAGGCGCTGTTCCGGCGAGCCCGAGCCTTCCACTGTTCGTCGCATGTCGGCACTCATACGCCCTCTATCGGAACGTCGACGCAGATTCTGCTCTGTTTTCACCGCCGTCGCAATCAGGAGTATTCGTGCTCAGGGTGTTCTCGACTCACTTTGCTCTTCTTTGCGCGTTGGTTTGCCGACCCCTGGGCCGCTAGCGTAATGCGAGCGTGGCTTCGGCCCAGGAGGAGATATGAGCAGAACTGTTGCGCTTTTGTGTGTGTTCTTACTCGCTGCGTGCGTGATCGTCACGATGGCATCACCGGCTGTGGGCGTCACGCCCACGCTCATCGGTCGTGGAACCTACGACCCGTTCAAGGTCGACTCGAGCAAGGATGCCCCGTTCGACTTCGCGGCAAAGGCTAAGACGGCGCTGGATATCGTGGTCCGAACCCACGACTATGACGCGGGAGGCTCCACCGGCTGGCATACGCATCCGGGTCCCGTATTCATTACCGTGATTCAGGGTTCGGTGACCTTCTACGAGGCCGATGACCCTACGTGCACGCCCAAGGTGGTTTATGCGGGAGAAGGGTACGTCGACACCGGCCGTGGACACTACGGTCGGAACGAAACCGGCGGGCTTGCCAAGGACGTCACGGTGATCCTCGCCCCGGTCGGACAGCCGTTCCGCGGCGAGCTGCCCGCTCCGTCGCCGTACTGTGGCTTCTAGCGCGCTCTTCAGATCGCTGTCGTCAAACAAAAAGGGCAGCCCCGGAGGGCTGCCCTCTTTTGCCTCGCAGCAATTGGCGACTTGCGCCGGCTACGAGGTCTTCTTGAGCTGTGCGACGAGCGCTTCCAGAATCCTGATGTACTCGGCGTCGCTCGTCTGGAACGCTTTCGTGTACTCCTGCTCCGAGATCTTCGCCTTGCCCCAGTCGCCGTCGAACGAGTAGCTCTTGCCGCCCACGTCCGCGGTATCGAACTGATTTTCCCGGCGCCTGGCGAAGAGTCCGTTGGCGCCAAGGTCGGCAATCAGCACTTTGGAGGCCGGCACCGATGCGCTGTTCAAATCGATGTACACGTCCCGATAATTCTTCTGCGCGAGCTGCACATCCATGCGCTCAGGCACGATGTAGCGCGCCTTCACGACCAGCAACTGACTTCCTGCGAAGTATAACGCGCCGACGTACTGATCGCCCTCCAGCTTCGCCGCAACGCTGTCGAGTTTCATCGAGTCGAGGAGCTTGACGAGCTCGCTCGCGAGCTGTGCGGATCTGGACTCCTGAGCCGTTGCGAGCGCCGGAGCGAGTAGGACGAACACGATGGCGAACCAGCCACGGGCCCTGCCCTTGACACCCCGCATGGCCCATGACTGGTTGACAGTGTCTCTTAGCGCGCTCCGCGCGCTTAGGACCGCTACACGGCGCCGACCGACGCCGCGCAACGGGTTCACAATTCTCTCGACGGGCCGTGTAGCGGTCCAACGCACGCCGCGCAAACAGTCTGTCATGGGCGCACCCTCCGGACGACGCCCGCCGCGCACGCATGCCCGGCGGTGACCCGCCTGTGTAAGGGCGACTTGTATCACCGGATGAGCCGGCCGTCAAACTGGAGAACCGGCTCTATGGTGTTGTCGCGACAGAAATGTGGCTATTGGCCGAGATCAGCCGATGAACAGCGGATCTTCCTCGTCCACGCCGCCCGCGCGATCGTCCTTCCGCGGGCTGCGGAAGATCGCGAGAATGGCCTTGAACAGCGAGGTCGCCCTGGCGGCGTCCGCCGTCAACGCCTGGAGGCTGGCGACGACCGGCCGGATGTCGCGTTCCAGACGGTCTGCGAAGCGATCGAGCCGACGGGCCACGCGCGCCGCGACGATGATGGCGGCCACCTGGATGGCGGCCATGACCAGCACGGCCACCGCAATGACCCCCAAAAAGACTTCGGTCACTAGAAGATGCTCACTCTGACGTTGAGGAATTTCCGGGGATCCGCGCGGATATCGCGCACGAGCTGCCGCAGTTCGCCGACGGCGCCATTCATGTTCTCATACAACGCGCGGTCGCGCAGCAACTGACCCGCGGTCCCCTCCCCCTGTTGCAGACCCGTCATCACCTTGTCCAGCCGCTCCGACATCGAGTTGAGGCGGTCGTACAACTGGCGGTCGCTAATGAGCTTGCCGGCAGTCCCCTCGCCGCGGTTGATTCTGCCCGTAATCGCGTCAAGGTTTGTCGTGGTCGACGAGAGCGAGCGCGCCAGGGAATCGTCGCTCAGGAACCTGCCCAGGCTCCCTTCCCCGGCGCGAATCCGCGCGCTGATTGCCTCGAAATTCTGGAGCGACGACTCCAGGGCGCGCGCGGCCGCCGGATCGTTCGCCAGCCGGCCGAGCGTCCCGTCTCCTCGGTTGATGCTCTGGACGACGCTTTCGGCGGACGCGACCAACGCGTTCATCTCGTGATAGAGCGTGTCATCTGTGAACAGCCGCCCCACCGTGCCACGACCGCCGCGGAGGTCCTGGAGGATGCCCGTCAGCTCTTCAATGCCTTCGGCCGCCTTCGTCGTCACCTCGGTCAGCGATCCTGCTGTTGGTCCTGACGGGACGTATCCCCATTCAGAAATGGGCGTCCCGACGCTCGAGGCTGTGATGTCGACCGCCGCTTCGCCGAGGAGCGACACCGAACCAAGCGACGCGCGGGACGCCGTCGTCACCTGCGGCTGATAATCCCGATTGATCTCCATCACGACCTCGACCCGGTCACCTATGAGATCGACGCCGCTCACCGAGCCGACCTCGACACCTGCAACTCGCACCGGCGCACCCGCCTTCAAGCCCGCCACATTCGAAAAAACGGTCTTGAGCGAGTAGCGTTCCCAGAAGAAGCCTCCTTCGCCACTCAGCAGGAAGATCATGACCATCGACATCACGATCGCAAAGGCCGTCACCAGCCCAATCTTCAATTCAGCCCACCCGAGCGAACGCGTTCGCGGCATTCAATCGCCTTTCTAAGACAAGAATGTTCTCAAATACGAATCCGCCGATGCGCGAAGCTCCGCGGCATGGCCTTCGAACGCGATGCCGCCGTCCTTCAACATGATGAATTCCGCTTCCTCGGCCTTCTCCTCGTCCGCAGGACGAATCGTCATCAAGCCGTCATCCCGGCGAACGGCGCCATGGGTCGCCACGTAGAACGCGTCTCGCAACTGATGGGTGACGAGAATCGAGCTGACATTTTCCAGGTCCCTCAGCTTGATGATCTCGTCGTCCACTGTCGTGGCCGTAATCGGATCGAGCCCCGTCGTCGGCTCGTCGTACAGCAGGAGGCGCGGCTTGGAAGCCATCGCGCGAGCAATCGCCACGCGCCGGCGCTGACCGCCGGAGAGCTCCGACGGCATCCGGTCGATGTATTCGTGCAGCCCGATGAATCCGAGGATTTCCTCTACGCGACCGCGGATCTCATCGAGCGGCATCTGGGTCTCCTCGTACAGCTTGTACCCGACGTTTTCGGCCACGGTCAGCGAATCGAACAGCGCTCCCTCCTGGAATACCATCCCGAGGTCCGCGCGCACCTTCATCAACCCGAGCTCGGACATCTCGTCGACGCGCTCGCCGTTCACCCAGATGACGCCTGAGTCTGGCTTGAGCAAGCCGAGGATCAGCTTGAGAATCGTCGATTTTCCCGAGCCGCTCGCGCCCAGGATGATCTTCGTGTGACCGTTGATCATCGTGAAGCTGATGTCGCGAAGCACCACGTTGTCATCGAAGGCGAGCGACACCTTGTCGAAGACGACAATCGGTGCCCCTGGCCCGAGCGCCTCCTCCAGCTCTGCCGAACGCTCAATCGCAAAAGTCATTCAATCCAGGGGCCTAGGACAACAGCGTAATCAACAAACGAGTCGCGAAGAAATCGACCGCGATCACCGCCACGGACGAGGCCACTACGGCGTTCGTCGTTGCACGCCCCACGCCTTGCGTCCCGCCGTGGGTGCGCAACCCCACGTGACAGCCGATTGTCACGATGACGAAGCCAAGGCAAAACGGCTTGACGAGGCCCATCCATGCATCTTCAAGGTACAAACCGTCGACGACAGAACTCCAATAGAGGCTCGACGCCACCCTCAATTGAAACACGGCTATCAGCCATCCGCCGATGATGCCCACGGTATTGGCGACCACCGTCAGAACTGGCGCCATGAAGACGCCGGCCAGCACGCGTGGAACGACCAGCTTCCGCACCGGATCGGTTCCGAGCGCACGGAGGGCGTTGATCTGATCGGTCACCACCATCGAGCCAAGCTCGGCGGCGATGCCGGACCCGATGCGCCCCGCTAGCATGAGCCCGGTGAGCACCGGTCCCAGCTCCTTGATCATCGACGCGCTGACCAGACGCCCGACGAAGGGTCGCGCGCCAAACTGATCGAGCGTGATGCCGGTCTGCAGGGCAAGAACCGCACCGGTAAAAAACCCGGTCAAGAGGACGACGGTCAGCGACCCGATTCCGATCTCCTCGAACTGCTCGACGATGTCGCGAAAGTAGTAGGGACGGCTGACGACGCCTCGCAGAGTCGCCCCCTGCAGGCGCATATACTCCTGCAGCTCCAGGAGCGCCGATTTCAGCGGCTTTTCGATGAACGTCAGCACGCAGCAGCTACCGGCCCGCCGAGAGGCCGGTCAGGCCGAGCTCGCGGCTGCGCAGTGATTTGACCCTGTCGCGCAACGACGCGGCCCGCTCGAAGTCGAGGTTCGCCGCCGCAGCCTTCATGTCGCTCTCGAGGCGCGCGATCTCCGCGTCGAGCTCCGCCTGCGTCCGGAAGACCTCACGCTCTTCGCGAAGCGCCGGCGCCGTGCCATAGTCGCGCTCGTACACGCTCGACAGCACGTCGTCGATCTCGCGAACGACCGACTCGGGCGTGATGCCGTGCTCGGTGTTGTACGACGCCTGCAGCGCGCGCCTGCGCTCGGTTTCGCCGATGGCCAACTTCATGGACGCCGTCATGGTGTCGGCGTACATGATGACGCGTCCGTTGACATTTCGCGCCGCCCTGCCGGAGGTTTGAATCAGCGACCCGCCCGACCGGAGGAACCCCTCCTTGTCGGCGTCCAGGATGGCCACGAGCGACACTTCCGGCAGATCGAGTCCTTCTCTGAGCAGGTTGATTCCGACCAGGACGTCGAACGCGCCGCGCCGCAGGTCGCGCAGAATCTCGACCCGCTCGAGCGTGTCGATGTCGGAGTGCAGGTAGCGAACCTTCACCCCGAGCTCCTGGTAGTACGCCGTCAGGTCCTCGGCCATGCGCTTGGTCAGCGTCGTGACGAGAACCCTTTCCTTCCGCTCCACGCGCGCCCGGATTTCGTTCAACAGGTCGTCCACCTGTCTGCGCACGGGCCGCACCTCGATGGGCGGATCCATCAACCCGGTCGGCCTGATGACCTGCTCCACGACGACGCCGCCCGACTTCGACAGCTCGTACGCCCCTGGCGTCGCCGACACGAAGACGACCTGTTTGGCGCGCGCTTCCCACTCCTCGAAGCTCAGCGGCCGGTTGTCGAGCGCCGATGGCAGACGGAAGCCGTATGCGACGAGGACTTCCTTTCGAGAGCGATCGCCATGGTACATGCCCCGGATCTGCGGCACGGTCTGGTGACTCTCATCCACGATCACGAGCGCGTCGTCGGGCAGGTAGTCGAGCAGCGTCGGCGGCGGCTCGCCGGGAGCCCGGCCGGTGAGATGGCGGGCGTAGTTCTCGATCCCGTGGCAATATCCGATCTCCCTGATCATCTCCAAGTCGAACATCGTCCGCTGGTGGAGCCGCTGCGCTTCGAGCAGCTTTCCCTCGGACTCCAGCTGTCCGCGGCACGCCTCGAGCTCCTGCTTGATCAACTCGACAGCGCGCTTCGTGCGATCGCGCGACGTCACGAAATGCGACTTCGGGTACACCGCCACCTTGTCGAGGCGGCGAATGACCTGGCCGGTCAGTGCGTCGAACCAGGCGAGCTCGTCGACCTCGTCGCCGAACAGCCCGATCCGGAGCGCGTGCTCCTCGTACGACGGCACCACCTCGACGATGTCGCCGCGCACGCGGAAGGCGCCCCGCCCGAACTCGGTATCGTTGCGCTCGTACTGAATCTCGACGAGCTTCCGCAGGATCTGGTCGCGGTCGATGCGCTGCCCGAGCTCGAGCGGCAGCAGCATCCCGTAGTAGGCTTCCGGCGATCCGAGACCGTAAATGCACGACACGCTGGCAACGATGATGACGTCGCGGCGCTCGAAGAGCGAACGCGTCGCGGAGAGGCGCATCCGATCGATCTCGTCGTTGATGGTGGCTTCCTTCTCGATGTACGAGTCGGTCGCCGGCACGTACGCCTCGGGCTGATAGTAGTCGTAGTAGCTGACGAAATACTCGACCGCGTTCTGCGGGAAGAAGCGTTTGAACTCCTGATAGAGCTGCGCGGCGAGCGTCTTGTTGTGCGCCATGACCAGCGTCGGCCGGTTCACGGCGGCGACCACGTGCGCCATTGTGAAGGTCTTTCCCGACCCGGTGACGCCGAGCAGCACCTGGTGCGAGTCGTCCCGGCTCAGACCCTCGACGAGCTCGGGAATGGCGCGGACCTGGTCGCCCCGCACCTCGAAATCGCTGACCAGAGTGAATCGATCGTGGACGGAAGGCATGAACCAATCATAGATTGATTCATTGTCCTTCTTTATACAGCGCGAAGTAGCCTCTGCGTGACTGAATGCGCATGTCCTTGAGATCGCGGCGGCCAATCTTTACGTCGACCTTGCGCCATTTGCCGTCCTGCGCGGCGTTGGTGGAGGTGTAGCCGAGTGTGTACTGATTGCGGATCTGAGCCACGATTTTGTCGTACGCTGACTCGACGTCTTTCATCGCCGACGGGAAAAACGCCTGGCCGCCGGTCGTTTCGGCGATCTCCGTGAGTCGCATCCGCTGCGTCAGCCGCGAGCTGCTCGCTTGATGCTCGAGAAATCCGACGACGTGGATCGTGACGTCCGACGCACGCACGAGCGTGATCACATCGGCAAAGGAAAGGGTGCTGCGCGTGTCGCCGCCGTCGGTGTAGATGACGAGGATCGAGCGGCCCTCGTTCTCGGCCGCGCCGTCCAGGAACACGCCGAGCGCGTCATGCATGGCCGTCCACCCGCCCGGCTGCCGCGCACGGATGCGTTCTACCATTCGGGCAAAGTCGCGCTGCCCGTACTTGGCCACGCGGACCTCGGTGTCGAAATCGACCAGCGTCATGTCCTCCGCGTCGCTGAGCGTGTTGAGGAACCTGACGGCGGCCGACCGGGAGAGCTTGATGTCTTCGCCCATGCTGCCGCTGGTGTCGAACAAAAGCCCGACGTGCAGCGGCGGCGCGGACGTTGCCTCATCGCCACGGGCGAAATAGGTGATGGTTTGCTTCCTGCCGTCCTCCACGATCTCGAAATCGTCGCGGGTGAGGTCGCTGACGTAGGTGCCGCGCCGGTCCGTCACCGTCACGCCCATCGTCACGAGATCGAGGCGCGTCCGGAAGATGGGTTGTTGTGACGCGCCGAGAAGCCCGGCGACAGCCATGAGGATCACCGCAGTCGTTGCAAAGATGCGCGTGAACATGACGTTCTGGTGCAGTGTTCCGATCCTACACCCGATAATCCGGGTGCAGAGCCGGGCGTATAATGGGGGTTTCGGGCCCATGGTGAAGGTTCTTACTGAGGCGGCTCTGGTCAATCTATGAGGTGCCTCGCTGTCTGTCAGACCGATCTGGTCATCAGGATGCTCGATGAAATCCTGCTGCCCAGCTTCGAAGTCGAGTTCCTCGTCGAAAGCAAGACCCTCTCCCGTCGCCTCCACGAAGCCGGCCTGAACGTCACCGCGGCCGACCCCCGCCGCACCGACACCTATCTGAAAGCGGACGTCACACCCGGCACGTGCGTCATCGTCGAAGACACCGGACGCCGCAGCCTCAAGAGAATCATCGAGGCCATTCGCGATGCCGGCGGGACCCTCATCTACGTGCTCGGGGTCGGGAACTCCGATTTCCGAACGCGTGAAGAGGAGCTCAAATCGCAGTTCCCCGAGTTGAACTATCTCGCCCTCTCGGAGCTGTTCGGAGGGCCGCTGCTCACCGAGTTCAGTCGATCGCTGACGCGATTGCGGGTGCAGCAGTACCAGCGCTTCTTCAGCGACGCGGACCGGATCCTGATCCTCCTCCACAACGAACCCGATCCTGACGCGCTTGCAAGCGGCCTGGCGTTGCGGAACGTGCTCCGCCGCACCCGGCAGACGTGCATCATCGCCGCGTTGGAGGGCGTCACTCGTCCTGAGAACGTGCGGATGGTCAACCTGCTCGACCTCCACGTGGAGAGCATCAATCCGGCTCAGGTGGCCGAGTACGAGCGCATTGCCATGGTGGACGTGCAGCCCCACTACTTTGGCGGGGTCATCGACAGGGTCGACCTGGTGATCGACCATCACCCGGAGCAGCCGGGCTACAGCGCCGTGTTCAAGGACATTCGACCGGACTACGGCTCGACGTCGACCATCCTGACCGAGCACCTGCGTGCGGTCGACGCGAACATTTCAGAACGCGCCGCCACCGCCCTGCTGTACGCGATCAAGTCGGATACGCTGTTTTTCAACCGGCAGGCCAACCGCGTCGATATCGAGGCGTTCTCGTATCTCTATCCGCTCGCGGATGCCGCGCTGATTCGAAAAATGGAGGGCGCTGAAATCACGATGGAGCGGCTCGAGTACGTGGTCAAAGCGAAGCAGTACGGCCGTATGGTCGAGCAGGTCTTCTGCGCGTTCCTTGGAACGACCCCGCGAGAAGACTTCATTCCGTACGTCGCCGACTTCTACCTGCAGCTCGAGAACGTCAAGTGGACCATCGTTGCGGGCATCGTCAACGACTCGCTGATCATATCGGTGAGGAACCTGGGATACTCACGGAACGCCGGTGAGTTCGTGCGAAAGTACTTTGCCGATATCGGCAGCGCCGGCGGACATCGGGCCATGGCCAAGGCCGTGGTGCCGCTCCACGCGTTCCGCGAAAAGTTCGGCAACCTGCCCGCCGAAGCGTTCACCGAGCGCGTGCTCAACATGGCGCTCGAGTTCCTGCACGAACATCAGAACCAAGAAAAACGGCTCGTCAAAGCGTAAGGAGCAACCGCCGTGAAGGACGCGCAAGCCTGCCCGATCGAGCTCGAGGCGGAGAAGGTGGCTTTCCTGCAGCAGATGGCCGACGCGTACGGTCTGCCCGATATCGGCAAGGCCGTACGCTGCCTCGTGAATTATGCGCGGGAGAATCCGGACCAGCAGCAGGCAATCTTCGGGGAAATGCGCTGCCTGGATTGCTGATCAAGTCACAAGTCACAGGTCACAAGTCACAATTCTGAAAGTAGGTCTGCGGCGGCGTCAAGCCCGACCGTGACATCGGCGAGGATGTCCTCGACGGCCTCGCATCCAACGCTGAACCGGATGAGACCTTCGCTGACGGCGTCGCCTCCCCAGCGGGCTCGGCGCTCTGCCATTGAATGCACGCCTCCGAAGCTGGTCGCTTCGCGAACCAGTGTCAGCGCGCCCAGGAAAGCCTCGGCACGCCCCTGTGTGAGGAGATCGAAGCTGACCACGGTGCCAAACGCCTTCATCTGACGCCTGGCGATCTGGTGACCCGAGTGGCTCGCGAGACCCGGGTAGTGCACCGCCGCGACGTCAGGCCGGGATGCGAGGAGCGATGCGAGGCGTTCTGCCGATGCGCATTGGCGGCTGATGCGCAACGGCAGCGTGGGTAGAGATCGGTGGGCCAGCCACACCTCCATTGGACCCGGGATGGCGCCGTGGTACGTGCGCCACGCCCGCAATGCGTCGGCAAGCGACGGGTCTCTGGTTGCGACGTGTCCGAGAATGAGATCGCTGTGCCCCGTCAGCGCCTTCGTATCGGACGCCACCACGAGTGTGGCGCCCATCTCGAGTGGCTGCTGCAGGTAGGGCGTCGCGGTCGTGTTGTCGACGGCCACCATCACGCCGTGCGCCCGCGCGGCATCGACGAGCTCGCGAATGTCGCACACGTCGAGCATGGGATTCGACGGCGTCTCGAGACACAGGAGCCGGGCGTCCTCGAGCGCCGACCCCTGGGCATTTGCCCTGGTCGGCGCCAGGCGCACGCGAACGCCGATCGACTCCAGCCAGGTCGACGCGACCCGGCGCACTGCATAGTAGGAATCGGCGGGCAACACCACCACATCGCCCGACTTCAGGGTCACGCCGAACACGGCATTCATCGCCGCCATGCCCGAGCCAAACGCCACCGCCTGCCCGCCACCTTCGAGAACCGCAAGAGCCTCTTCCCACGCGGTCCATGTCGGGTTGTGAAACCGGCCGTAGCTCAACGGATACTGAGACGGGTCTCCCGGCGTCGTGTAGGTTGACGAGAACTGAGGACCGGAGAGGAACGCACCAGGCTCGGTGTTCCTCCGGTAGCCGGCGTGGACGATTTCAGTGTCTCGATGCACGTGTCGCCTTTACCTTGGCACATCGACGTCTACTGCACTGACATGCTCGAGCTGCTCGCCACTGGCGCCTACGATCGGCTCGATGAACTGTCGGTAGGCATCCTCGTAGCCGGAATTCATGAGCTCCGCAAGATCCGTCCAACGATCGGACGCCTCATCATAGGCGCCGTCGAGATCGAACGCCCCGATGGGATTGTGGGCCGGACTTATCACGTGAACGGTGTCGAACTGCAGCCGCGCTGTTTCGCGCGCGTCCCTCAGAGCCGCGGACTCGGCGGCCGCCAGGAACTCTCCGAGCCGATCCCGCGGTTCGAGTCGAGTAGCTGCCAGCCGATGCGGTACGCGCGGAGCGGCCACAGCGCTGACGAGGATCGCCTGTGTGACGCCGGCAGCGGCCAGCTCCTCGAGCAGCCTCACGCACGCTCCAGGGCGATCGGAGAGACGATGGGTCTCACCACGCCAGTAGCTGTCGATGCCGAAGGTCACGAGATGCGGATCGCACGCGACCGGCGGCGTGAGGGCGGCCGCGATGACGTCGAGCGCATGGTCACGCCCGGTCCCCGCAAGGTCGATGGTTTCCGATCGTCGTTCGTCTCCGGGCCGCGGGGCGACGAAATCGTGGCGGAACGGCTCACGCAACAGCGCCGCGACGACGTCGCGGCGCGAGTCGAGGTCTGTCGTCACGATCATCAGCTCGCGGAATCCCGGCTGGCCGACACTCTCGGCGAGCACTTCTGCATAGCGGCGAGCGATGGCCGCAGGGGTCGGTCGAGCCATCGGACTCCCGCCATGAAGCAGCTCCCACAGTGCGCCAGCGAACGTGCTTCGCGCGCGCTCCGCATCCAGCGGCGCGCCCAGTAGCCGCCACCAGGGCCAGCCTTCGGCCGATCGCCGTGCGGGGGCGCGGCGGTCCATCAGGCCGCCTCCCGCGACAATGGCCAGCAGCAACATGCCCCCGAGCAGGAGCGCCGCCGCCACGAGCCACCGCACAGGGGCGCCGCGTCCGATTGCCGCGAGAAGCAGCGAGATGAGCGCAACGGCTGCCAGCAGAAACGCCAGCCATCCCGCCAGACGCAGAGGCCACTTCCATCGGTAGAGGCCTTTCGCGGCACGACTGCGCCAGATTCCCTTTTCGTCCCACAGGCGGGAGGCGCCATCGACAGCGGCCAGCGCGGCGGCAGCCGCGCCGACGCCGTGCCCTGCCATGACGTCGATCTTGACGCCCGCTTCCTGCAGCGCCTTCAGAACTCCGGCGTGGTACGCGCCGTGAGCACCGGTGCCGCAGAACACCATGGCCGTACGACGCTCGGGAGAATAGCGAACGCGTTGCCGTTCACCATTCTCGTTCACGGTTCGTCGTGGATGGTGATGAGCTTCACCAGCTCGAATTGGCGAACGCCATTCGGGGTGACCACCTTGACCTCGTCGCCCTCTTCCTTGTTCAAGATGGCGCGGCCAATCGGAGACGAGGTGGAGATCATCCCCTTCTCCACGTCCGCCTCCTCCGGCATGACGAGCTGGTACACGACGGCGGCGCCTTTGTGATCGCGGAGGTGAACGGTCGAGCCAAATCCCGCGCGGCCGTGCGGAACGCGATCGAGATTCATCAGCGCGATCTCGCCCATGCGCCGTTTCAGCATCGCGATGCGCGCGTTGACCATCTCCTGACGTTCTTTTGCCGCTTTGTACTCTGCGTTCTCCCGCAGATCGCCATGCTCGCGAGCGCGCTTGATCTCCTGCGGAAGCTCGAACTTCAGCTCGCGCTCGAGCGCGGCAAGTTCGTTGTGGAAACGCTTGAGGATGCGATCTTTCATCGCGAAACTGACTTTAGCACAACCTGTTATGCTCAACCGGTTGGTGGATGGTGGTTGGTGGTCGCCTGCTTGCACTATGGTGAAACGGAATCACTTCTACAATTGCCCGCCAACTGCCAACCACGAACCACCAACCAGGTGAAAGCCATCTCCAGCCGCCACAACCCCGTCGTCCGCGCATTCCGTGACCTCGCACGTACACCCGATGCGACCGGAGCGCGGCTGCTGCTGGACGGCGCTCATTTGATCCGCGATGCGATCGCGGCGGGCGTCGAGCTGGAGGCAATCGGCATCGCGTCTTCGCGAGCGACTGACACCGAGGAAGCCGATGTCGCTCGTGCCGCCGAAGCACATGGCGGACGAGTGCTGACCGCCAGCGGACCGGCCTTTGCCGCGATGAGTCCGGTGCGCGCGCCATCCGGGATTGTGGCCATCGCGCGGCGGACGCCGGTTGACGCTGACGACGTGTGTGGACGCTCGAACGGCCTTGTGCTGATTGCCGTCGACGTTCAGGATCCGGGTAATCTAGGGTCGCTGATACGAGCGGGAGAAGCGGGCGGCGCAAGTGGCGTCCTGGTGTGCGGCGTCTCTGCGAATCCGTTCTCCTGGAAAGCGGTGCGTGGGAGCATGGGGAGCATCCTGCGGCTGCCAGTCGCCGCGGGACTGGACGTCGAGGCTGCGACACGCTGCATTCGGACACACGGTGGCCGGATCGTGGCGGCCGTTCCGAGAGAAGGCCACGATCCCGACGCCGTCCGCTGGCGGGGGCGTGTGGCTCTGCTCATCGGCGGCGAGGGCGCGGGATTGAGCAAAGCCACGATGGACCTGGCCGATGAGCTCGTGACAATCCCGATGACCGTACCAGTCGAATCGCTCAACGTGGCGGTGGCGGCAGCGATCCTCGTCTATGCCGCACGCCGGCAGCGCATATGAGTCGACCCCTCTTCGACGACGACGGGTCGATTCCGCGGGCGACCGAAGCGCGACGCACCGGGAATATGCCTAAGGGCGGACCGTCGAACCCGCCTGCGGAAGGCACACCGCTCGCCGAGAAGATGCGACCCCGAACGCTCGACGAGGTGGTGGGCCAGGAGCACATCCTCGCGCCGGGCACGCCGCTGCGCGAAGCGATCGAGCGCGACGTCGTGCAATCCATCATCTTCTGGGGGCCGCCGGGGAGCGGCAAGACCACGCTGGCGCGGATCATCGCCGACATGACGAGCGCGCACTTCGTCCAGTTCAGCGCGGTGCTCTCCGGCATCAAAGACATTCGAGACGTGATGGCGGCGGCCGAGCTGCAGCGCCGCGCGACGGGACGGCGGACCATCCTGTTCGTCGACGAAATCCACCGGTTCAACAAAGCGCAGCAGGATGCGTTCCTTCCCCGCGTCGAGGCTGGCGACATCGTGCTGATCGGCGCGACCACCGAGAACCCCTCGTTCGAGATCAACGCGGCGCTTCTCTCTCGCTCCAAGGTCTTCGTCCTTCAGCCGTTGACCGCCGAGGGGATCGAAACGATCCTGCGACGCACGATCGCCAACCGCGAGCGCGGTCTCGGCGCATCGGACATCGTCTTCTCGGACCGCGCGATTGCGGCCATTGCCCAGTTTGCAAACGGTGACGCTCGAGCGGCGCTCAATCTGCTGGAGTTTTCCGCGTCGGCAGCGCCGGTGGATCCGGCCACCTCGACCCGTCGGCTCGATCTGCCGCAGCTCGAACAGTCGATTCGCCGGCGCGCGCTGCTGTACGACAAGACCGGAGAGGAGCACTACAACCTCATCTCTGCGCTGCACAAGTCGATGCGAAACAGCGACCCTGATGCCGCGGTGTACTGGATTGCGCGAATGCTCGAGGCCGGAGAGGACCCGCTCTACATCGCGAGGCGGCTGATTCGTTTCGCGTCGGAGGATGTTGGAAACGCCGACCCGCAGGCGCTGACGGTCGCGGTCGCCGCCAAAGACGCGGTCCATTTCGTCGGCATGCCGGAAGGCAACACCGCGCTCGCGCAGGCCGCCATCTATCTGGCGACCGCGCCGAAAAGCAACGCCGTCTACATGGCCTACGGGGCGGCCGCCGCCGATGCGCATACGCAGGCCGCTGAACCGGTGCCGCTGCACCTGCGCAATGCGCCTACCCCGCTCATGAAGCAGCTCGGCTACGGCAAGCACTACGAGTACGCGCACGACGAGCCTGAGGCCGTGTCGGACATGACGTGCTTGCCGCCGTCGCTCGCGGGCCGGAAGTACTACACGCCTACCGATCGTGGATTCGAGCAGGAGATCAAGCGGCGGCTGGAGGAATGGGAGAAACTGAGAGAAGGACGCCGGAAACCCTGATCGAGTCAAGGCACAAGTCACAGGGCTCAAGTCACAAGTCACAAAGCCAATATCCCGACCCTGTGATTTGAGCCTTGTGACTTGTGACTTGTGCCTTGTTCAGTCCGCGTCCGCGACGCGCGCCGACATGCCAGGCACCTTTCGGAACATCTCCTGCCGAACCGGCAAGATGAACGAAAAGCGGTAATCACCCTGCATCCGGCCGATCGGGATGCCGACGAGGTCGCCTCCCTGATTGAGCACGCCGCCGCCGGAGACCCCGGGATGGCCATCGGTCAGGCAGGTCACCAAGCCGTTGGACATCGTCTGGCCCACATATCCGGTGCTCAGGATGATGCCCTTCGAGTAGTCGTTGCCGAGACGGAAGATTGGCTCGGCGAAATCGAATCCGTACGAACTGTTGACGTTCAGCGGCGGCAGGTCGATCGTTTCGCGCACTCGGATGATTGCCCAATCCCCTCGGTGCACCTCGACATCCGCGTCGCCGCTGTCGACGACCCTGGCCCGCAGATCGCGGTTCTTGTAGCGAATCGTGACCGACACGATGCGACGCGATTCCGAACCCTCATCCGCGGCGAGCGCGATGACGCCGTGCTTGACCGTAATGAAGTAGCCGTCGCCGAGATATCCGGCCGTGCCGTAGCTCGTCTTGCCGAAATTGTCGACGCCGTTCAGCTCGACGAAGCTCTCGCGACGCTCGCGCAGCAATCGCACCGGCAGCAATCCCATTTCGCTCTGCAACTGGCGCTTGATTTCGTCGACAAGGGCGCTCTGCGCCGACCCTGCGGCCGGCACCGGGTCGTCCTGGTCCCGGCCATCGGTCCCGGACGGGGCGACGGCCGGCTCGTGCGTTCGCAGGATGCCGCGCGCCAGCGCCTCGAAGCGTGCATCGTTTGCCGCGAGCTGCGCGGCCATTGAGCGCTGCGCCGTCCAGCTGCCGAGGCTGAATGCCAATGACGACAGCGAAATCGTGAGACCGGCATGAAGGACGATTCGACGGACGGACACTGCGAACTCCGAATCCGCCGCCGGAACTCTGGCGGATGCACCCGCAGCCTTCCAGGTTCGGCAGCACGCATCACGCACACCCCCCGCCGGCATACGGATGAGTTAAACGCTTGGTTGTCAGTGAATTACGAGCGACACCTAATTTAGCAGCGGTTCAGAGTAGTGTCAAACAACTTCGTGTTATGAAACCAGTTGTTCACGCTTCTGGGTTCTGATTTTCTCAGTTCGTGTTCACGTTCGGAACGTTCCAACTAGATCCGTTGAAAGTTCTTCTCCACCTCGCGCCTCGTCAGCCGCAGCATCACGGGTCTTCCGTGCGGACAGATCGTCGAGTACGCCGTCTGCCGCAATTCCTCGAGAATGTGCGCCATCTTCTCGGCGGTCAGTGGGTAATTCGCCTTGACGGCCGCGTGGCACGCCATGGTGGCGGCGATCCGTTTGAGCGCATCGTCTACCTGTGAGTTGCCGTCCATCCCCTCGAGGTCCTGGGCGAGCGCGCGAATGGCAACCTCGCAGTCCCCGCGCGTCAGGAGCGCGGGGGCTGCCGCGACGCGAACGGCATTGCCGCCAAACTCCTCGAGCTCGAATCCCATCCGTTCGAGCTTGGCGGCGTGCGTCGTCAACGCCTGCCGTGCACCCGCCGACAGTTCGACCAGCATCGGCTCCAAGAAGCGCTGGCTCTCGAGGCGACCCGCCGTCAATCGTTCCACGATGCGCTCGAACAGCACGCGCTCGTGCGCCACGTGCTGGTCGATGATCGCGATGCCTTCATCGTCGACGGCGACGATGAACGTGTCACGGAATTGTCCAAGGGGAATCATCGGACGAATTGTGGGCGGGGTCGTGTCGGTCCGGCTTCCGCCTTCGCCAAGGCTACGGCGGACGGGAAAGCCGGACACTACTTCTTGAGTCCCAAAGCCGGACGCGACGTCCGTAGAAGCAGCCGATCCGCCGGGCGATTCGTCGTGTCCGCCTTCAGGAGGACCTGTCATCCAGCGGCTCGGATATGTCGACGCGTACCCTGTCGGCAACGACATCGGCGTCGGCGCCGCCTCGAACGGCCTGGACGGTTCGAGCCGCAGCTCAGGCGTCGGCCCCCGCCCGAGTGCGTCACCGAGCGCGCGGCGTATCAGCTCGTGGACGTATGACTGCTCGCGAAACCGCACCTCGGCCTTCGTGGGATGCACGTTGACGTCGACTGCAGTAGGAGGCATCGACAGGAACAGGTGGACCTCGGGGCTCCTTTCCTTGATGGACGCCACACTGTACGCGTCGATGATGGCGTGCGCGATGGTGCGATCCTTGACAATCCGCCGGTTGACGAACACATTCTGCGGGCCGCGCGTCGGACCTTGCTCTGCAAGCGCAGCCACGTAGCCCACCACTTTCACGTCACCGGTCTCACGCCGAACCTCGATCAGGTCGGCGCGGTCGCCATACAGTTGATACAGACGATCGCGCAGCGATGCCACGGGAGGACATTCCAGCACCTTGCGCGCGGCGCTTGTCAGCCTGAACCCGATCTCCGGGTAGCAGAGGGCCAGCTGCGTCACGAGGCGCGACACCTGCGCCGCCTCCGCGGCGTCGGACTTCAGAAACTTTCGACGCGCGGGCAGGTTGTAGAACACGTCGGCCACTTCGATCGAGGTGCCCTCGGGCATGCCGACTTCGGCAACCGCTGCGACTGCGCCTCCGTTGATGCGCACCTCGGTGCCAGAGACCGCGCCGCGCGCGCGACTGCGCAGCACGAAATGCGACACGGAGGCGACGGCCGGGAGCGCCTCCCCGCGGAACCCGAGCGTCGCGATTCCATCGAGGTCCTCCGCGCGCCGTATCTTGCTCGTCGCATGCCGCTCGACAGCCAGACGCGCGTCCTCCGCGAGCATCCCTTCGCCGTCGTCCTCGACTTGGATGCGTTTCTTGCCGCCCAGCTCGATCGCGATCGAGATGCGGCGCGCCCCCGCGTCAATCGAGTTCTCGACGAGCTCCTTGACCACGGACGCCGGGCGTTCGACGACTTCGCCCGCGGCAATCTGATTTGCAAGGTCACCAGGAAGAATCTGGATACGGGCCACTCAGATCCACCTGTTCAACCTGAACACCAGAAGCATGACCATCGCGATGACCGCAGTCATCGCGGCGACCCACCAGAACTGAATCACCTCCCCGCCCGGAAACATCGGCAGGGGCACGTTCATGCCCCACATGCCGGTCAGGACGGTCAATGGGAGAAAGATCGTCGAGATCACGGTCAAGACTTTCATCACGACGTTCAGGCGATTCGATATCGTTGACAAGTGCGCTTCGAGGATGCCTGTCATTCGATCCTGAAACATGATCGCTTCTTCCGACAGACGCACGAACTGGTCGTAGACGTCGCGGAACCGGTACGTGACTTCGTCGTTGATCTGCGGAAATTCCCTGCGCGCCAGCCGACTGACGGCGTCGCGTTGCGGGATGACGACACGACGAAGGGACGCCAAATCGCGCTTGATCGCGAGGATTCGCTGCACGAGATTGGGTCGACTGCCGAAAATGGCCGCCTCCTCCAGCTGATCGATTTCCTCTTCCAGCACGTCGATCTCCGGCCGATAGCTCTCCACCATCGAGTCGACGATCCGGTGCATCAGTGCCGCGGGTCCCTCGGCGAGCACGTGTTCGTGCGTGTCGCAGATCATTCTCAGCTTGGCGATGCTGCGGGAGCGACCGTCGTGTACGGTCACGAGGTAATTCCGTCCCAGAAAGAAATCGACGTCTCGCGTCGCGAACTCCCGCTCCGTGTGGTCGAAGTCGATGCCGTGGAGAATCAGATAGAGATATCCGGGATACGGCTCGATTTTCGGCGAGTGGATTTCGCTGAGCGCGTCCTCCACCGAAAGGGGATGGAAACGAAACACGTCCGTCAGAACGCGCGCTTCATCGGAGGTCGGCGCCGAGAGGTCCACCCACACCGTGACGTCCGACGCCGGCTCCAACCAGTTGGGATCAACGCTCGGGACGGTATCCGTCTCGCCGTTGCGGTGGACGTAAATGCTGATCATCGTTGTTCACACTTCTCGGTTCTCGCTTCTCGGTTCGTGTTCAGGTTCGGTTCTTGGTTCCGCGTTTCCGTCCGCCTGAAGGCGGACACTACGTACCCGGTCGTACGTAGTGTCCGGCTTCAGCCGGACCCCGGCTCGAACGTGAACACGAACTGAGAACGGAGAACCAACCAAGGGCTCGCCCTTGATATCCCGATGAGACCGCCCTTGGCTGGTTGGCAGTATCTCTTTGGCGCGCTCCGCGCGCCTAGGACCGCTATGCGGGGACAGTAACGAGTCCACAATTCACGCAACGAGCTGCATAGCGGTCCAAGAAGTGTGAACGACACGGTTCACGTTCAGGTTCAATCCCCCACTTTGACTGCCAGCGCCGCCTGTGCCGCGGCAAGACGCGCGACCGGCACGCGGTACGGCGAGCAGCTGACGTAGTCGAGCCCGACCTTCTCGAAGAAGTGAATCGAGGACGGATCTCCGCCGTGCTCTCCACACACGCCCAGCTTGAGGGCCGGCCGCGTCTTGCGGCCCAGTTCCACGGCGATCCGCACCACGGGCCCGACGCCTTCCACGTCGAACGTGGCGAACGGATCCTTGTCGAGGATCTTCTTGTCCTGATACACGCGCAGGAACTTGCCGATGTCGTCGCGCGAAAAGCCGAACATCAACTGCGTCAGGTCGTTCGTCCCGAACGAGAAGAACTCCGCGTCAGCGGCGATCTGATCTGCCGTCATCGCACCGCGGGGCACCTCGATCATCGTGCCCACGAGGTACTTGACCCGGACGCCCTGCTCCTTCATGACCTCTTTCGCCACCCGGTCGACGATGGCCTTCTGATCGCGAAGCTCTTTGACGAGTCCGATCAGCGGAATCATGATCTCGGGCGTGACCTTGATGCCCTCTTTCGCCAGCTCGCAGGCGGCTTCGATGATCGCTCGCGTCTGCATCTCGGTGATTTCCGGATACGTAATGCCGAGGCGAACGCCACGATGCCCGAGCATCGGGTTGAACTCGTGCAGCTGCTCGACTCTCCGCAACAGCGCGACCCTTTCGTCAAGGGCTTTCCCGGTCTTTCCCTTCGCCTCGAGCTTCGCGATCTCGACCATCAGCTCCTCGCGCTTCGGCAGGAACTCGTGCAGCGGAGGATCGATGGTTCGAATCGTCACGGGCGCCCCGTGCATCCCTTTGAAGACGCCGTAGAAGTCGCCGCGCTGCAGCGGCAGCAGCTCCTTCAGCGCCGCCCGCCGATCTGTTTCGTTATCGGCCAGGATCATCCGCCGCACGATTGGAATCCGGCCCTCGCCGAAGAACATGTGCTCGGTCCGGCACAGCCCAATCCCCTGAGCGCCAAACGCATGCGCGAGCTCAGCCTGGTCGGGCTGATCGGCATTTGCTCGCACGCCCATGCGACGATACTTGTCCGCCCACGTCAGGATCTGACTGAAGCGCTTGTATATGTCCGAATCACGCGGCCGAAGCTGACCGCTGAGCACCTGCAGAATCTCGCTCGGCCGTGACGCCACCTTGGCCAGCTTCACCTCGCCGGTCAGACCGTCGAACGACACGAACTCCCCTTCGCGCACGACACGACCGTTGATCGAGAACCGCTTCGCCCCTTCATCGATCTCCAGCTCGCCGGCACCGACAACGGACGGCTTGCCCATCTGGCGCCCGACGACGGCCGCATGCGACGTCATGCCGCCCGTGGCGGTCAGAATCCCCTGCGACACGAACATGCCGTGAATGTCATCCGGCACCGTTTCGCGCCGGACCAGAATGACGGGCTTGCCATCATCGGACCACTTCACCGCGTCTCCGGCGCTGAACACGACCTGTCCACTGGCGGCTCCTGGCGACGCCGGCAGCCCTCTGGTCGCCAATGGAACCGACTTCCATTCCTTCTGGTCGAAACCTGGCGAGAGAAGTTGCGACAGTGACTCGGGATCGATTTGAAGGATGGCGTCCTTCGGCGTGATCAGACGCTCGGCGACGAGGTCGGTCGCAATCATTACCGCGGCGTAGCCGGTGCGCTTGCCATTCCGCGTCTGAAGCATGTACAGGCGTTCGTCCTGGATGGTGAACTCGAAGTCCTGGACGTCCTTGTAGTGGCGCTCGAGGCGTGTCGTGATCTCGCGCAGCTGCTTGTACGCCTTGGGCATGACCTTCCCGAGCTCGGTAATCTGCTGCGGCGTCCTGATACCGGCGACGACGTCCTCGCCCTGTGCGTTGATGAGGAACTCGCCGTAAAACTCTTTCGCCCCTGTGGCCGGATTGCGCGTAAAGCCGACCCCAGTGGCCGAGCGCTCGCCGGTGTTCCCGAACACCATCATCTGAACGTTGACGGCGGTGCCGATGTGGTCGGGAATCTCGTAGATCCGCCGGTATTCCTGCGCTCGGGGGTTCATCCACGAACGGAACACCGCGTCGCGTGCCATCTTCAGCTGCTCGTGTGGATCCTGGGGGAACTCACGCCGTGCCCGCGAGCGCACCACCTGTTTGTAGCGCTTCACCACGTCGCGAAGGGCCTGTTCATCGAGCTCGGTGTCCTGCAACACGCCTTTGGCTCGTTTCACGGCACCGAACTCGTGCTCGAATGCATCCTTTGGAATATCGAGGACGACGTTGCCGAACATCTGAATGAACCGCCGGTAGCTGTCGAAGGCAAATCGGCCGTTCGACGTGCGCCCCTTCAGCCCCTCGACGGCCGCATCGTTCAGTCCGAGATTGAGGATGGTATCCATCATCCCGGGCATCGAAAACTTTGCGCCCGATCGGACGGACACGAGCAGCGGGTGTTCGGTGGAGCCGAGGGTGGCGCCGGCCGCCTTCTCGAGTTTTCTGAGGTTCTCGGCGATCTGCCGATCGATGGCGGGGGGGATTCGGCCCTTTTCCTTGTAATAGATCGAGCAGACGTCGGTAGAGATCGTGAAGCCTGGCGGCACGGGCAGCCCGGCGTTGGTCATCTCGGCGAGCCCGGAGCCCTTGCCACCGAGGGTATCGCGCATCGTGCGGTTGCCGTCCGCCTTGCCGTCGCCGAAGAAATATACGTACTTGCGCCCCACCTTCCGAACGCCCTTTTTCGCCATTCGATGTCAATCCTTCCGCGGGCCGACCTGAAGGTCCGCCCTTACAGATCGACAGGGTCGGGGCCGACGTCAACGTCGGCCCTCGTCACCGGTCGGTCACAATCTCCGAAAGATCCGCGATCCCGAGAATCAGATCGCGAAGCGCGGCCACGAGCGACAGCCTCGCGTCCCTCAGCGTTTGATCTTCCGTCATCACCATCACATCGTCAAAGAACCGTGCCACGGGCGGCTGCAGCGCCGCGATACCCGCAAACGCCTCACGATAATCGCCGCGTGCCGCGGCGCTGCGAATTCCCGGCGCGCGCGCGTCCACCTGCGACCACAGCGTGCGTTCGGCCGCTTCGACCAGCCGATCCTGGATCGCCCTCCAGTCTGCGCCGTCGCCTACCCCCTTGGTGATGTTCTTGACGCGTTTCAACAACGCGGCGACGCCGAGCAGCGCATCCGATCCGCTCATGTGCGCCAGCGCCTCGAGCTTGAGGCGAGCTTCGAGCGGGCTGACTTGTGCGATGTCGCCGTGGAGCACCGCGCGCACGTTGCGCACGTCGTATCCACGTTGCTCGAGCAGATAGGCGAGCCGATCCGCCATGAAGGACATGATGGGCGCGCGATCGGCATCACCGCCGAACGGTTCACCGGCGCGATTCAGCAGGAGGCCAATTCGCAGCCGCGGCGCCAGACCGGTCAACTCCGGCAGGTCCGCCAGAATCTTCACCGCCGCCTGCGCCTGCCGGCGCAGGCCGAGCGGGTCGCGGGATCCTGTGGGCCGTTCGCCCGCCGCGAACAGGCCTGCGATCGAGTCGAGCTTGTCGGCAAGCGACACGGCTGCCCAGGGAATCGCCGCACTGCCGAGCAGATGGCGCGAAGGCGGAGCGTCCGCTTCGACACCGATTGGCAGGTAGTGAAAGTAGATGGCCTTCCAGACCTGCTCCGGCAACCGCTCCTCGCGAGCGTAGATGCCGCCCATCGTTCCCTGCAGCTCGGTGAGCTCGCGGACCATGTCCGTGGCGAGATCGGCCTTACAGAGACGGCCCGCAAGCTCCGCCTGCTGGGCGACGTTGTCGGGCTGCTCGAACGCCTCGCGAGCGATCCAGCCCGCGAGCGCAGCCACGCGGTCCGCCTTTTCGCGATAGCTTCCAAGCTTCTTGTGGAACAGGATCGTCGACAATCGCGGGATTCGCGATTCGAGCGTGGTCTTTCGATCCTCGTCCCAGAAGAACCGCGCATCGCGCAGCCGTGCGGCAAGCACGCGCTCGGCATTGCGGGCGATGATTTCCGGTTTCTCGGGCTCCATGTTCACCACCGCGAGAAACGCGGGCTTCAACTTTCCTTCCTCGTCCACCACCGGAAAGAAATGCTGGTGATGAATCATCGTCGTCGTAAGGACTTCGTCCGGGAGCTGCAGGAACTCGACGGAAAAGTGCCCCGCGACCACCGATGGATACTCGACCAGATCGGGGACTTCCTGCAGCAACGACGAATACGCCGATCCACCGCCTGCCTTGAGCGACGCCGAAAGACTGACGCGGCCGCCGAGCCTGCGGGCGTGGGCTTCGAGCTCGCGCCGGATTCTCGATTCCCGTTCTCCGCGGTCGAGGATGACGAAGTTTTCGAGCAGCCGCGCCCGGTAGTCCTCGAATGTCTTGACCTTGATGGCGCGTCCCGCGCGTCCGCTGGTCGTGAGGAACCGATGGCCGTAGGTCTGCGACCCGGAGCGAATGTCCTGGACGTTCGGCCCCTGCGCTATCTCCGATCGACGAATCACGAACGGCACCACACGTCCGCCGTACATCAGCACGAGCCATCGAATCGGCCGCGCGAACACGAGCTCGCCTCGGCCATCTTCCAGGTACGCGTCCCAGCGCATCTGCTTTGGAAAGGTCATGTCCCGCAGCAAGCCACCCATCACGTCGGCGAGCACGTCGACCGTCGCCTTCCCACGCTGCCGCACACGGTACGCGAGGTACGTGCCCTTGGCGGTTTCATGCCGCTCGAGCGCGGTCACCTCGACGCCATATCTTTTTGCAAAGCCAGTTGCAGCAGGCGTCGGTGTCCCGTCAGCCGCATAGGCGGCCGCGATCGGAGGTCCGGTGACCAGCTCTTCCAGGTCGGTCTGCCGCTCGCTGACCTTGGCGACGCGAACCGTCAGACGCCGTGGGGTGCTGTAACTCTCGGTAGGAGCGCTGGTGGCAAGGCGGAATGCCTTGAGGCGTGCTTCCAGATGTCGGGCAAGCTGCGCGGTCAGGTCGGGCAGCCAGCTCGCGGGGATCTCCTCGCATCCGACCTCGATCAGGAGCTCGCGGTCCACCGGCTACAATCCCTTCGCCGCGCCCGCCGCGCCCGGCCCATCCGACTCATCCAAACCGGGCGAAGGCGATGCTGCTGTTTGATCCACGTACGCCCTGGCAATCCGCACCGCCAGCTGCCGTACGCGCAGAATGAAGGCGGTGCGTTCGGTCACGCCGATGCTGCCGCTCGAATCGAGAATGTTGAAGAGGTGCGAGCACTTCAGGCAATGCTCGAGCGCCGGCAGGATCAGGCCTGAATCCAGCAGCCGCTCGGCAAATCCGTAATTCCGATCGAAAAGGTCGCGGTGCAGCGCGGCGAACGCGCCCGGCGGCATGTCGACCTGCCCGAACGCGTACTTGGACTGCTCGATCTCCTCCTGCAGCCGTACTTCCGCGTACTTGACACCTCCGCCCCACTCGAGATCGAACACGTTGTCGACGCGTTGCAGGAACATGGCGATCCGCTCGAGACCGTACGTGATCTCGCACGAAATCGGGGAGAGGTCGATGCCTCCGACCTGCTGGAAGTAGGTGAACTGGGTGATCTCGAGACCGTCGAGCAGCACCTGCCACCCGATGCCCCAGGCGCCGAGTGTGGGCGACTCCCAGTTGTCCTCTTCGAAACGGATGTCGTGCTGGCGCGGGTTGATGCCGCACACCTCCAGACTGTCCAGGTAGATACGCTGCACTTCGTCGGGCGATGGCTTCAGGATCACCTGGTACTGGTGGTGCTTGAACAGGCGGTTCGGGTTCTGTCCGAAGCGGCCGTCGTCGGGTCGCCTCGATGGTTGTACGTAGGCGACGCTCCACGGCTTCGGCCCGAGCACGCGAAACAGCGTTTCCGGATGCGATGTGCCAGCGCCGACCTCCAGATCCAGCGGCTGCTGCAGCAGGCACCCTTGCGATGCCCAAAAGGCCGAGAGCTTGAGGATGAGGTCCTGGAACGTCACGAGTATCGGAGAAATGTGGCCTGTTGCATGTGGAAGATTTAGCCCTGGCGGTACAGGTCGCGGAGCACGCGATCCGATTTCAGCGTCTTGTCCAGATGCATGGCGATGAGTCCGCGGTGGAGCTGCTCCAGCTCCCTGAGGGTTCGCCGGTCTGCCGGCACGTCACCGATCCGATCAGGGGAGATCGTCCGCGACGCTGTGAGAAACGACATCGCGTACTGCGACAGCGTGCCTCGTGCTTCCGGATACACGCCTTGCAGCCGAAGCAGCCAGTACTCGAAATACCGCGCCAGCGGCTCGACGGGGGCGCCGGCCCCGAGCGCGCCAAGCATCGACGTGCCAAGTCGGTACAGCCGCTCGTCGGCGTCCGCCTCTTGTGCCCATTCATCCAGAAGCTCGGCGAAATAACCCACGTAACCGAGCGCGCTGTGATCCGGAACGTAAGCCGGACCGAGGAACGCGAGGGGCGAGCGGACCGTCTCTGCGTAGTTCAGGCCGACGAGCTCGCGTCGCTCGTTCTCGAAATAGGCGACGCGCGCCTCCGTCAGCGGCTCGAGAGCACCGACAAACCTCGATCGCGACCGCCGGGCCCCCTTGGCGACGCCTCGCTTCTTGCCTCGATCGCGCGTCAGAAACACGACAATGCGATCGGCCTCACCGAGCTTGTAGGTGCGAAGGATCAGCGCGTCGGCTGTGTACAGGGGCACGAAACTGACCTATCTTACGTCGTTCACGCTTCTGCGTTCTCCGTTCGTGCTCAGTCTCGCCGTGTCCGCTCGCGTCGCCTGTCTCGCGCTCGCGGCACCCGGCCTACGTACGTGGGGCGGGCCCCGCGAAGCGGACCCGCCGATCATTGTCAACCCGCAGGCACGAGATATTGCATAAAGATCGTTGCCAGGCCGAGAAAGGAGAAGAACCCGAACACATCGGTCAGCGTGGTGATGAAGACGGACGAGGCCAGCGCCGGATCGACGTTTGCGGCCCGAAGGCCGAGCGGCACGAGCGTTCCCGCGGTGGCGGCCACGAACATGTTGATGATCATCGCAGCGCACAGCACGAGCCCAAGCACAGGACTGCCGCGCGTCGCCCAGGCCACCATCGCCGCAACCAGACCGAGCACGATCCCGTTCCCCGCTCCCACGACGGCTTCCTTCATCAGCGCCTTCCGGGAATTGCTCCAGGTGAGCTCGCCGAGCGCGATGCCGCGCACGATCACCGTGAGCGTCTGCGTGGCTGCGTTGCCGCCCATCCCCGCTACGATGGGCATGAAGACGGCGAGCGCCGTCACCCGCTCGATGGTGCCCTCGAACAGAGCGACAACCGACGCCGCCACGAACGCCGTCACCAGGTTGACGCCGAGCCACGGCAATCTCTTGCGGAGCGATTCTCCCGCGGGCGTGAAGGGGCGCTCGTCGCCTGCCACACCCGCCAGACGGTAAATGTCCTCGGTCGCCTCGTCCTTGATCACGTCGATGACGTCGTCGACGGTGATGACGCCAACGAGCTTGTTCTCCTCGTCGACCACCGGAATCGCGAGGAGGTTGTACGAGGCAACCTGTCGCGCGACCTCCTCCTGGTCCATGTCGACACGCGCGCTGATGATCTCCGTGGTCATGATCCGCTTGAGCGGCGTCTCTGGCGACACGAGCAACAGCCGCCGCAGCGAGGTCACTCCGACGAGGTGACGGCGTTCGTCGACGACGTAGAGATAGAAGACCATCTCCACGTCGCGGTTTCCCTGCAGCTCCGTGATCGCCTCACCTACCGTCATGTCTTCGTTGAGCGCGAAGACATGGGGATTCATGATGCGACCGGCCGTCTGCTCGTCGTACTCCAGCAGGTTTTCGACCTCGCCCGACTGCTTCGGGCGCATGAGATCGAGAACCGACGCCGACAGCTCCTCGGGCAGGTAGTCGATCAGTGCGGCGGCGTCGTCCGATTCAATCTCCTGGGCGAGCTTGGCGATCTCTTCGGCAGACCGGGTCGCCAAAAGGGCGGCGCCGCTCTCTGGCCCGAGCTCCGAGATCGCCTCCATCGCCAGGCGACCGTTTCGTTCGACGAGCAGGCTGAAGGTCGCCTCGCGATCTCGGTCGGTCAGATCGCCGAAGATCTGAGCGAGGTCGGCGGGATGCTGCTTCTGCAGCAGGTTCAGCAGGTTAGCGGTCGCACCGATGCGCAGCAGTCGCTTGACCGAGTCGAGGACGAGATCGATTCTTCGCTGCGCCGCCATGATGCAGGTCCGTCCAGCACGTGTAAACAGCTAAATTTAGCACGCGAGTATCGCCCCTTGACAGTCTTTTGACGACGATGGCATCGTCGTCCAGCGAGGTCGGGTGCCGAGTGGAGGTTCTTCCGTGGAACACCTCACCGTGCCCGCACCGCTGTACGCAAAGGTTGGCGAGGAAGGCTCAAAGAGCCTCGTGCAGATGTTCGCTCAATATCACCAGTTCGCATGCGACCGCTTCGAGCGTAGGCTGGCAGAAGAAATTGCCGGTGTTCGTATCGAGATGCATCAGGGGTTCGCCGCACTCAGGCAGGAGATGGCATCCCTGCGCGTTGAATGGCTCAAGTGGTCGTTTCTGTTCTGGATCGGCCACCTGGGGATCACGCTTGGCGTCGTCGCGTACATCATTCGGTAGGCCCTGGAGGCTCAGGCCGCTACCGCCCGCGCAACCCGATCTCGTCGAGCACTCGCTCGTCGTCCCGCCACTCGGATTTCACCTTGACGTGAAGGTCGAGATACACCCGGGCGCCAAAGAAGCGCTGCAGCTCGGCTCGTGCGGTGGTGCCAATCTGTTTGATCATCGCGCCGCCCTTTCCAATGACGATGGGCTTTTGCGACTCCCGCTCGACGAGAATCGTGCAGTAGATGTCGGCGATCTTGCCCTCGCCGGGCTCCTCGAATCTGTCTACGACCACCGCAGTCGTGAATGGCAGCTCGTCGTGCGTCAGCTGCAGCACCTGCTCGCGGACGATTTCGGCGACGAAGAAGCGCTCGGGCTGATCGGTGACGTAATCGGAGGGATAGAGCGGTTCGCCTTCCGGGAGGTACTGCAGGAACAACCTCTCCAACACGTCCACGTTGGTGCCGTCCAGAGCCGAAGTCGGAACGAACTCCACGAACGGATGTGCCTGGCGATATCGGTCGATGATCGGAAGAAGTTTCGCCTTTGCGACGAGGTCGACCTTGTTCAACGCGAGAATCGCCAGCGTTTTCGTGTCCTTCACGAGTTCCAACAGGTAGCGATCGCCGGGCCCTTCCTTGACGGACACATCGACAACAAGGGTCAGGAGATCCACCTCTCGCATCGCCTCCAGCGCGACGTCGACCATCCGCACGTTCATTCGATGGGTCGGTTTGTGCACTCCCGGGGTGTCGACGAACACGATCTGGCCCTCGCGGTAGTTCTTCACACCAGCAATCCGGGTCCGCGTGGTCTGTGGCTTGTCGGAGACGATCGCCAGCTTGTGACCGACGATCCGGTTGAGCAGCGTCGATTTACCGGCGTTTGGACGGCCTACGAGCGCAACACACCCCGATTTCATCAGAAGAGCCACGGCTACAGATCGCGTGGTCCGAGACCAAGAACCTGCGCCCGGCCGCGTGAATCGCGGTCGCGAAGCAGACTCTCGATGTCGAGTGCCCGCGTATACATCGCCAACTGCCCGTCGGCTGTACGCGGCCACTGTTCCTCCGGGCGGTCCCAATACAGCTCGACGCCATTGTCGTCCGGATCCCTCAGGTACAGTGCCTCACTCACGCCGTGATCCGCAGCGCCGTCGAGGGCTATTCCGGCTTGGATGACGCGATGGAGAGCATCCGCGAGCTCGTGCCGGGTCGGGTACAGAATCGCCACATGGTACAAGCCTGTCGTTCCGTGTGGAGGCGGTGACCCGCCACGGCTTTCCCAGGTGTTCAGCCCTATGTGGTGGTGGTACCCGCCCGCGGAGACAAACGCTGCGCCCGGGCCGAGCCGCTGCGTCTCCTCGAAGCCCAGCACATCGCAGTAGAAATTCACCGCGCGCGCCAGGTCGGCCACCTTGAGATGGACGTGCCCGATTCGGACGTTCGGGTGGATCGACACATCACTCCGCGGACGCAGCGGTTCTGGCGCGTCGCCGGATGCGTACTTTGGTGATGCGCCTGCGCTCTACTTCGAGCACTTCCGCTGCAAGATCGTCGACCTCGACAATTTCGCCAACGTAGGGCATGCGTCCCAGGTGGGACAACAGGTAGCCTCCAAGCGTCTCGAACCCTTCGCGCTCGATCTCGACCCCGAGCCGGTCCATCACCTCGTCCACGCTCACCTTGCCGCTGAACACGAACACGCCATCGCCTTCGTCCACGACCGTCTCGCTCTCGACGTCGTACTCGTCGCGGATTTCCCCAACGATCTCCTCCAGCAGGTCTTCGACGGTGACGAGTCCGGCGGTGCCACCGTACTCGTCGACGACGATGGCCATCTGCAACTGGCGGCGCTGCATTTCTTTCAGCAGCTCAGAAACCCGCTTGCTCTCCGGCACCATGTAGGCCGAGCGCATCAGCGTCGTCAGCGGCGGCTCTGCGCCGGGCGGCAGCGCGACGAGATCCTTCACGAAGACGATGCCGATGACATTGTCCAGGTCTTTCCGGTACACGGGAATGCGCGAGTACTGCTCCTCGCGGAAGAGCGTGCGCAGATCGTTCAGGTTGGCGTCCGCGTGAATGGCGATGATGTCGGGACGCGGCGTCATGACCTCGCGGGCGACCGTCTCCGTGAAATCGACGATCGACTGGAGCAGCTCGCGCCCCTCTTCCTCTGACATGGCGCCCTCGTCGGCTTCTTCCTCCTTTGACGCAGGCCCTCGCGCGGCGGCATCGACGTCCGCGGTCAACGCCGGCGCTTCACGCTCACCGCGGCCGCCTGCGATGTCGATCAACATTCGCGTCATCGGACGCATCGCCCGCGCGATGAAGTCGAACGCGGGCAACAGGACGTCGAGAACCTGCTCGGCGTCGCGACGCGCAACCAGCATCGGGACCAGATGCTCGCACACGACGACGAAAGCCACGAGCGACACGAAGAATGCCGCAACCGACTGCGTGCTGTTGACCGTGCTCACCCGCGCGATGAGCACGCCCGCCAACACCGTACACAGGCCAATCAGGATTCGCACGGGAATGAAGAGCTGGCGCGGATCGTCGAGATACCGGCCCAGCCGGTCGCTGCGCCCGCCGCGTTCCGCCATCAGGCGCAGCGACAGGCGCATCAGCGCCGTGAACGCCGCCTGCACCGAACCAAGAAATATGGTTGCGCACGCGAGGAGGAACAGAGCGAGCGGAGTCACCGATGTCTCTCGATCAGACCTTCCCGCAGCCCGCCCCGTAGCCGGAGCCTGGCCTCGACGCGAGCCATCCGGCCGGCGTCCCGCTCGTGATCATAGCCAAGAAGATGCAGCAGCCCGTGCAGAGCCAGCACCCGAAGCTCCGTCTGCACCGAATGTCCGGCCTCCCTCGCCTGCCGGCGCGCGACGCCGGCGGCAATCACAATATCTCCCAAGTAGCCGGGATCCTCGCCCGGAAACGCCAGCACGTCCGTTGCACGGTTTTTACGCCGGTAACGACCGTTGAGCGTGCGGACGCGCGCGTCCGACACGATCGCCACGGTGACCGCGCCGCGAGCGCGGCTGGGTGCGACCGACAACAGCCATCGGCCCAGCCCGGGCGCACGCACGGTCGGCGGAACAACCACCTCGACCTGCAGTTGGGTATGTCCGGGTCCTCGATCCCGGATCCCGGATCCCGGATCCCGATCGCGACGTATCCCCATCTATCCACTCGAGCGCGAGCCGTTCGAAAACGCCTCGTACGCCTTGATGATGTGCTGCACCAGCTTGTGGCGCACGACGTCCTTGTCGTCGAAGTAGATGAACCCGATGCCCGCGACATCCTTCACGATCTTCAGCGCCTCCACGAGGCCCGACATGCGGGCGTTCGGCAGGTCGATCTGCGTGATGTCGCCGGTCACGACCGCTTTGGAGCCGAACCCCAGCCGCGTGAGAAACATCTTCATCTGCTCGGACGTGGTGTTCTGAGCCTCGTCCAGGATGACGAACGCATCGTTGAGCGTACGCCCGCGCATGAACGCAAGCGGCGCCACCTCGATGACGCCGCGCTCGAGCAGCCGCATCGCCTTCTCCGACTCCATCATGTCGAACAGCGCGTCGTAGAGCGGCCGAAGGTACGGATTGACCTTCTCCTGCAGATCGCCTGGCAGGAAGCCAAGCTTCTCGCCCGCCTCGACAGCCGGTCTGGCGAGGATGACACGACTCACCTTCTTGTTGATGAGATAGCTCACCGCCTGCGCCATCGCCAGGTAGGTTTTGCCGGTGCCGGCTGGGCCGACGCCAAACACGATGTCGAACCGGTCGATGGCATCGAGATACTTGCGCTGATTGACGCTCTTCGGATTCACGCGCCGACGCGTGGCCTGGCGCTGGGCGGTTTTGCCGAAGTAGTCGCGCAGATCGACGTCGGCGTTCTCCGCGACCAGCTCCGCCGCGGTCCTCACGTCGCCGTTGTCCAGTGCGTAGCCCTCAGTCATCAGAGCCCGCAACTGGTCGAAGATGTGTTGCGCGCGCTGTTCGTCCGCTGGGTCGCCTTCGACGGTCAGTTCGGATCCGTGAGTGCGAATGTCGACGTTGAGCAACGATTCGATGTGCTTGAGATTGCCGTCGTGCGCTCCGTAGAGCGTCTCGATACCTTGTTCGGGAAGGGAAATCTTTCTCATTTCTTTATCAGCAGATGCAACTCCCTTAGCTGGTTCGCGTCGACCGGTGAGGGCGCGTCCGACATGAGATCGACGGCTGTCGCCGTTTTTGGAAACGCAATGACTTCGCGGATGGAGCTCTCTCCGGCCAGAATTGCGCACGTACGATCGAGCCCCAGCGCGATGCCGCCGTGCGGCGGGGTGCCGTATTCCAGCGCATCGAGGAAGAACCCGAACCGCAGTTTCGCTTCTTCGGGACTGATGTTCAGCAACGAGAAAATCCGCCGCTGCACGCTGGCCTCGTGAATACGAATGCTGCCGCCGCCGACTTCGCTGCCGTTCAGCACCAGATCGTAGGCTTTCGCCCGCACTTTGGCTGGCTCGGTCTCGAGCCGCTCAACGTCTTCCTCGTGCGGCGACGTGAACGGATGATGCATCGACACGTAGCGGCGCTCGTTGGCATCCCATTCCAGCAGCGGAAAGTCCACGACCCACGCGAATGCGTACTCATCCGGGTTGAGCAGCCCCTTCTGTCTGGCCAGATTCAGCCTGATTTGTCCCAGCAATTTCGACGTCGCGTCGGGCTCACCGGCCGCAACGAGCAGGAGGTCGCCCGGGCCGGCCGACGCCGCGCCGAGCATCTGTCGGATGCCGTCTTCGCCGAGAACTTTCATGATTGAGCTGGTCATTCCGCCGTCGTCGAGGAAGCGGGCCCATACGAGTCCGGCGGCCCCAAGCTGTTTCGCTTGATCGACGATGCCGTCGACTTCGCTTCGCGAGTAGCCACCGGCATTCTTGACCACGAATCCCCTGACGGTGCCACCGCCCGCGACGATCTCCCTGAAGACGCGGAAGGTCGATTCACGGAACGCCTCGCGAAGATCCTGGATGGGCATGCCACAGCGGAGATCCGGCTTGTCCGAGCCGTACTTGGCGATCGCCTCCGAGTATGGCATCCGGAGGAACGGCGTCTTGATCTCGCGTCCGACCACGGCAAAGATGTCGCGCATCAGCGGCTCGATCACGCCGAAGATCGTCTCAGGCCGTGCGAATGACATCTCGACGTCCACTTGCGTGAACTCGGGCTGGCGATCGGCGCGCAGGTCTTCATCCCGAAAGCACCGGCAGATCTGCACGTACCGATCCACGCCACCGATCATCAGGATCTGCTTGAACAGCTGCGGCGACTGCGGAAGCGCGTAGAACTCGCCCGTGTGGACGCGACTCGGCACGAGATAGTCACGCGCGCCTTCCGGCGTCGACTTCGTGAGGATGGGCGTCTCGATTTCCCAGAAGCCGTTCGCATCGAAGTATCGGCGAATGGCGGTCGTCACCCGGTGGCGCAGGCCGATGTTCGACTGGAGCCCGGGACGCCGCAGGTCGAGGTACCGATATTTCAGGCGCAGGTCCTCCGAGACCGGCGTGTCGTCCGCAATCGAAAACGGCGGCGTCTTCGCCTCGTTCAGCAGCGCGAGCCGGCGAACGACGACTTCCACTTCGCCGGTAGGCAGCTTTGGGTTGACGGTGTCCGGAGCGCGCCGCCGCACGCGTCCGACGACCCCGATGACGAATTCCGAGCGAACGCGCTTGGCCTTCGCCATGAGGGGTTCGTCGTCCTTGTCGAACACGGCCTGAGTGATGCCGTCACGATCGCGGACGTCGACGAACAGCAGACCGCCAAGGTCGCGCACTCTGTGCACCCACCCCAGCAGGACGACGTCGGCTCCGACGTCCTCCAGCCGCAGCGTGCCGCACGTATGGGTGCGCGTGAGATCGCCCAGCGGCTCAGCCACGTCGCTTCAACGCCTCGACGATCGCCGCGCCTGCCGCCGACTGCCCGTATGTCTGCTGCGTTTGCGTCGCCAGATCCTTCACTGTCACCGTGCCTGCCTTGATCTCCTCGTCGCCCAGAAGCGCGACGAAGGGGATACGTTGTCCGTCAGCGTACTTGATTTGCTTGCCGATTTTGTCGGCGTCCGGGTACACGACTACGCGAAGTCCGGACGCCCGCAACTGGTCGGCCACGCGCATCGCGCTCGCTGCGCCGGACGCGTCGAACATGGCCACGAGCACGTCGGCGGGAGAGCGGGCCAGAAACGGGGGAAACATGCCGCGCTCGGACATGACCACCAGAATGCGCTCCAGGCCCAGCGAAAATCCGCACGCGGGGATCTCCTGCCCGGAGAACATGCCCACCAGGTTGTCGTAGCGCCCGCCGCCACCCAGGCTGCCGGCGAGGTCGGCCACGTTCACCTCCATGATCGCGCCGGTGTAATACGAAAGGCCGCGCGCGAGGCTCGGATCGAGACGAATGCGCGAGGCGGCGCGAGTTTTCGCGATCAGCGAAACGATCGCCCGCAGATTTGCGCACGCGTCGCGGCCGGAGACGTCGCTGCCGACAAGACCTTCGAGACGCTCGAGGTCCTTGTCCGGGCCGACCTGAAGGTCGGCCCTCACACCGAAGAACGACAACAATCTCGTCCGCGCGTCTGCCGCTACCCCACGCTCCGCAAGTTCGGCCGCGACGCCTTCCGGTCCGACTTTGTCCAGCTTGTCCAGGGCCACCAGCGTAACGGCGTGAAGGGGGGCATCGATGCCCGCCGCACAGAGGAGGGCCGTTAGCAGATCGCGGTGGTTGATGCGGATGACGAAGTCACCGAACCCCAGCTCGATCATCGCGTCCGCGACCGCGGCACACAGTTCCGCCTCCACAACCGGTGACGTCGACCCGAGCGAATCGACATCGCACTGGTAGAACTCGCGAAACCGCCCCCGCGCCGGACGGTCGGCCCGCCAGACCGGCTGAATCTGGTACCGCTTGAACAGCCGCGGCAGCTTCGCCTGATGCTGCGCGACCACGCGGGCGAGCGGTACGGTCAGGTCGTAACGCAGCGCGAGATCGGCCTGGCCCGTGGCTTCGTGCTCGCCGCGCTTCAGAATCTTGAAGATGAGTCTGTTTCCCTCGTCACCGTACTTGCCGAGAAGCGTCTCCAGATTCTCGACGGCCGGCGTTTCGAGCGGCTCGAAGCCGTATCTCTCGTAGACCCGCTTGATGATGCCAATCACGTACTCCCGCCGTCGCACGTCTTCCGGCAGGAAGTCGCGCATGCCGCGCGCCGGCTCAGTGCGTGGCATATCAGGCGGGAGCGTGCTCGGCCTGGAAATCGAGGCGATAGCGCACGTAGTTGTCTGCGTACCACTTGATCGACGCGTCTTCTTCGGGGGTGAGCGATCGTCGCACCTTTCCCGGCACGCCCATCACCATCGATCCCTCCGGTACGACCATCCCCTCGGGCACGACCGCGCCCGCAGCGACGATCGATCCGCTGCCGATCCGGCACCCGTTCAACAGAATTGCGCCCATGCCGATGAGACACCGATCTTCGATCGTGCACCCATGCACGACGGCGCTGTGTCCCACGGTCACATCATCGCCAATGATGGTCGGGTGCGTATTGCGCATCACGTGGAGCAGCGTGAGATCCTGGAGATTGGTGCGCGCGCCGATACGAATGGAGTTGACGTCGCCGCGCACCACGACGTTCATCCACACGCTGCTTTCCGGGCCGATATGAACGTCGCCGATCACTTGCGCGCTGATGTCCACGAACGCCGACGCATGCACGGTGGGATGGATCGAGCGGAACGAACGAAGCATGACTGATTATAGAGGGCCCAGGCCTCAGGGCTCAGGGTTCAGGGGGACACGCGTCAGGGTTCACCGGCTCGGCGCCAATCACCTACAGCTTCGGCAACGTCAGCCCCTGCTGGCGCTGGTATTTGCCCTTCTTGTCCGCATAGGAGACCTCGCAGGTCTCGTCGCTCTGGAAGAAGAGCACTTGCGCGATCCCTTCGTTCGCATACACCTTTGCCGGGAGCGGTGTCGTGTTCGAGATCTCGAGCGTCACGAAGCCCTCCCATTCGGGCTCGAACGGGGTGACGTTGACGATGAGGCCGCACCGGGCGTACGTGGACTTGCCGACGCACACCGTCAGCACGTCGCGCGGGATCCGGAAGTATTCGACGGTCTTCGACAGCGCAAATGAGTTGGGCGGGATGATGCAGATCGCTCCCTTCACGTCCACGAACGATCGCGCGTCGAAGTTCTTGGGATCGACGACAGTGCTGTTGATGTTCGTGAATACCTTGAACTCGTCGGCGACGCGGATGTCGTAGCCGTACGACGAAAGCCCGTACGAGATGACGCCGTCGCGCACCTGCCGGTCCTCGAACGGCTCGATCATGCCGTGCTCGAGCGCCATCTTCTTGATCCACTTGTCGGATTTGATGGAAGGCATGGTGGCTACCGCCTCAGGAACATCAGCAGAAGCGTCAGGAGGATACTCGCGACGATTGACGTCGTGAGCGGGAAGTAGAACGAGACATTACCGCGCCGATACGTCATGTCGCCCGGCAGACGCCCGATCGGCACGCCAAGGTTGATCAAGAGACCGACCACCACCAGCGCCACGCCGAGGACGATCAGGAAGCGACCCACCGCCTATTGCATCTCCATTCCGCGGAAGAAGTAGCCGAGCTCGAAGGCCGCGGTCTCGGGCGCATCCGAACCGTGCGTCGCATTTCGTTCGATGGACGTGCCGAACTCCTGGCGGAGCGTCCCGGAATCGGCCCTCGCCGGATCGGTTGCGCCCATCAAGGCACGCCATGTCTTGATCGCGTCTGGCGCCTCGAGCGCCATCACCACGCACGGGCCTGACGACATGAAGTCCGTAAGCGCGCCGAAGAACGGGCGCTCGCGGTGGACGGCATAAAAGCCTTCGGCGTCCTTCTTCGTGAGGTGCTGCAGGCGCATGGCGCGGATCGCAAAGCCGGCCGCCTCGATGCGCGAGAGGATCTGTCCGACGAGCCGTCGCTCGACCGCGTCGGGCTTGATGATGGCAAACGTGCGCTCCATTACCGCCCCAATACCTCTCTCATCTTCGCGCCCATGTCGGCCGGACTCCTCACGACGTGCACGCCCGCGCTCGTAAGCGCCGCCATCTTCTCTGCGGCCGTGCCCTTGCCGCCCGCAATAATCGCCCCCGCGTGGCCCATTCGACGACCCGGAGGTGCGGTCTGACCCGCGATAAAGCCAACGACCGGTTTCTTGAATTCGCGCCTGACGAAGTCGGCCGCGTCTTCCTCGGCCGTTCCGCCGATCTCCCCAATCATGATCACCGCGTCGGTTTCACGATCCGCGGCAAAGAGACGCAACGCGTCGATGAAGTTGGTGCCTATCAGCGGGTCGCCGCCGATGCCGATGCACGTCGTCTGGCCCATGCCCTCATGCGTGAGCTGGTGAATCGCCTCGTAGGTGAGGGTGCCGCTCTTCGAGACGATGCCGATGCGGCCTTCCTTGCAGATATGACCGGGAATGATTCCCGCCTTCGCCATTCCAGCCGAGATCACGCCTGGGCAGTTCGGTCCGACCAGGCGGGTCGGCTTGCCCTCCATGAAGGTCAAGGCCTTCAACATGTCTACAACGGGAATGCCTTCGGTGATGCAGACCGCCAGCGGAATACCGGCATCGGCAGCCTCCATGATCGCGTCGGCCGCAAACGGCGGAGGCACGAAGATCACGGTCGCGTTGGCGCCGGTTTCCTTCATCGCGTCATGGACGCTGTTGAAGATGGGCCAGCTTTCGTGGGTCGTGCCGCCCTTTCCCGGCGTGACGCCCCCGACGACGCGCGTGCCGTACGCGGCCGCCTGTTTCGCATGGAAGGTGCCTTCGCGACCGGTGAGTCCCTGGACGATCAGCTTCGTGTTCGTGTCGAGTAAGACGGCCACTCTTTAACCTGACTTGCGATTTGTGACTGGTGATGGATGATTTGAGACCTCTGACTTTTGCCTCTTATCTTTTGCCCTTTGAATTTTGAATTTTGCATTACGACGTGCCCGCGAGTCCGACCACCTTCTGGGCCGCCTCGCCCATTGAGTCGGCCGTCGTGAAGTTGAGGCCGCTGTCCTTGAGCATCCGCTTTCCTTCCTCGACGTTCGTGCCTTCCATGCGGATGACGATCGGCACCGGCACGCCCAGCTCTCTCACCGCGGCAATCACGCCCTGTGCTAGCACATCGCAGCGGAGGATGCCACCGAATATGTTGATGAGCACAGCGCGGACGTTCTTGTCCGACATCAGGATCTTGAAGGCGTTCCGGATCTGTTCGGCATTCGCCCCGCCGCCGACGTCCAGGAAGTTGGCGGGCTCGCCCCCCGCCAGCTTGATGATGTCCATCGTCGCCATTGCGAGCCCGGCGCCATTCACCATGCAGCCGATGTTGCCGTCCAGTCGGATGTAGTTCAGCGAGAACTTCGATGCCTCGACCTCCAGCGGGTCCTCCTCGGACAGGTCCCGAAAATCCCGAATATCGGAATGGCGGTAGAGGGCGTTGTCGTCGAACGTCACCTTTGCGTCGAGTGCGAGCAGATCTCCGCCCTTCGTCAGAATCAGCGGATTGATCTCGATGAGCGACGCATCGGTCTCGATGAATGCCTTGTAGACCGCCTCGAGGACCTTGACGAGCTTCTGCGCCGGGCCGGCTTCGAGTCCCATGCTGAACGCGAGCTTTCGCGCCTGAAACGGCACGATGCCCGTGCCGCGGTTGACATACTCCCTGAGAATCTTTTCAGGCTGCTTTGCGGCAACTTCCTCGATGTCCATCCCGCCAGCGGCGCTGGCAATGACCACGGGACGCGCGGCGGCGCGATCGATAAGGATGCTGAGGTAGAGTTCGCGGTCGATCTGCACACCCTCTTCGATGAGCACTCGACTCACCTTTCTACCTTCAGCGCCGGTCTGATGGGTGACGAGCGTCATCCCGATCATGTGCTTCGCAAGCTGCTCGGCTTCATCGGGCGACTTCGCAAGCTTGACGCCGCCACCCTTTCCGCGGCCGCCCGCGTGAATCTGCGCCTTGACGACCGCAATGTGTCCCCCGAGGCGTCGCGCGATTTCGCCGGCTTCGGCGGATGTGAACGCCACCTCGCCTCGCGGCACGGGCACACCGAACCGCGCCAGGACTGATTTGGCTTGATATTCGTGAATTTTCACTGGAGGACGCTGAGTTTGAGAGAGTGGGGCCGCAAACAGCCCTTGATCTTACACGACGTGGTGTTGGCTCTCACGTTAATCCACTGACGGTTTCTCACGCTTCATCGAGAGGCGCGGACGCGCGATTCTCACATTGCGCCGTGGCGGTCACGGACAGGG
>Ga0209640_10000065_pt1 | contig 62383 bp, 57 predicted proteins | sample RifCSP10_1_FD_184018 | JGI IMG/M metagenome (GOLD analysis project Ga0209640, IMG submission 184018) | Soil microbial communities from Rifle, Colorado - Rifle CSP2_sed 10_1 (SPAdes) (version 2) | ecosystem: Environmental > Terrestrial > Deep subsurface > Rock core/Sediment | place: Rifle...
TCGCTGAGACCCGCAGAATTTCCCACTTCGACATAAACTCCAATCTCCATCATCCCGGCCGATCGAGGCGATCTGATGATCACGATCTATAAGAATGGCGAACAGGGATTGCAGCCGGTGGAGACCGTGGGGAAGGGTTGCTGGGTGCACGCGGTGGCTCCTACCGAGCAAGACCTGGCCCGGCTGGCCGGGCACGGCGTCCCGCCGGAGTTCCTGACCCACATGCTCGACCTCAACGAGCGCCCGCGGGCTGAACGGGAGGGCGACGCAATCCTGCTGGTGCTGCATTTTCCTTATGCTCAAGGCTCGAGCGCCGACATCCCCTACATCACGGTGCCGCTCAGCATCATCGTCACGACCGACCTGGTCGTCACCAGCGTCCCGATGGCCACCGGATTCCTTCAGGGTTTCGCCAGCCGTAATCTGCGCGGGATGACCCCCGACCGCCCAACCGGCTTCGTACTGCAAATGTTGTTGTATCTCGCCAAGGAGTACCTGGATAACCTGAGTGTGATCAACGCCCAGGTGGATCGGCTGGAAGACCAACTTCAGCGATCGCTGCGCAACCAGGAAGTGCTGGGACTGTTGAGGTTCGAGAAGAGCCTCACCTATTTCACAACCGCCCTGCGCTCGAATGAGGTGGTCCTGGGCCGACTGCAGCGGGGAAACCTCTCGCAGTGGCATCCGGACGAAATGGAATTGTTGGAGGACGTCTTGATCGAGGTCCGCCAGGCCATCGAGCAGGTCGACATCGCCCAGAGCATCCTGGCTCAGATGATGGACGCCTTCGCCTCGATCGTGTCGAACAACGTCAACGCGGTCGTCAAACTGCTGACCTCGGTGACCCTGCTCGTCGCCTTGCCCTCCCTCATCGCCAGCGTGTACGGGATGAATGTGAGGCTGCCGGGCGCCGAATCGCCTCTGGCCTTCGCCGGGATTCTAGGTGCCTCGATCCTGATCTCGCTGGCTCTGCTTGCGATCTTCTGGCGCAAAGACTGGCTGTAGACCGGCGCGGTCAGTCCCGGTCGTCGGCCAGCTGGTACGGGACATCGGTGATGACGACCCCCGTCTCGAGCGGCAGGGAGAGGCGGAGCAAGGAAGCCATTTGAGTGCGCATCAGGTTCGACCACCAGCGCGGCCGAACCGACTGAGGGACCACGATGGTCATCGACTCGTGGGGCTGGCGGATTTCCATCATCTCCACGATGTATTTCAGCAGCGGCTCCAGCACCATGCCGTGATCGGCGGGCAGGACCACTAGCCGGATGCCGTCCCCGCGGCGGTCCCACTCTTTGCTGAGGGCATCGGCATCGGCTTGATCCAGCGCCACGTGGACCGCGGTGACGTCATTCGAGAGCGAGGTGGCATAGCGCAAAGCCGTCAGGGTCCCCTGATGCACTGCGTTGATCGGTAGGATGATCCGGTGGCGGGTGATCCGAGGCGGGGCCGGTTCGTCTTCGACCGCAACTGGCCTGTCCGCCGGGCGGTCCGGTTCGATCGCCGGCTTCCCGCGCCGCGGCTCAGCCTGGGCGGTGAAAGCCAGCGGCAAGACCCTGCCCCCATTCGCAAGGGCGAACGCCGGCGTCCGGCGGGCCGCCTGGCCGACCCCGAACAGTTCCAGAAAACCGGCGATCGCAATCATGAGACGGTAGCGATACTCCTGCATCCGGAACGCTTGCCACTCCACGATCGAGGCCATCGCCCCATGCACTCGGGCCTTCTCACGCACAATCCGATAGATCTGCTTCGGGTCCCGATATCCGAAGGGGGAGAGCAAGACCGTATGGGCGATCAAGGCGAGGATCCCGAATCCAAGCAAGGCAATCCATCCGCCTTCTTCCCATTTGCCGATCAGCTGACCGATGAACACGGTTCCGGCCAGGATCGAAACAAATGTGGCGGCGGCCGTACCCCAGCGGCGGACCCGCCCGGTGTAGTGAGTAAGGACATGTTTGCGCACGGCTAGACCCATTGCGGTGATGGGCATGAAGACTCCGACGCCGTAGAAAGGCACCGCGACCGTGGTACGCCCGCGGACCAAGAACATGATCAGCACAGCCAATCCGAAAGTAATCGTGACCGAACGGGTGAATGTCCCACGCCGGTCGCGGTAGATGATGGCCTCCGGGATTCCTCCCATGGCCACATCGCGCCACTCGGTGGCCTGGGCATCTTGCAGCGCGGTCATCGAGGCCGCCGCCAGCATCATGACGGCCACGATTTGGTAGGCCCAGAACAGGATGAGGCCACCCGGAATCTCGCCGAAGCCGATGAACGCCAGGTTACCGACCAGCGTGCGCCCAAACGTGCCGTCAAATACGTCGAATCGGATGGCGAAGACAGTCAGAAAGAATGTAGTCAATCCTCCGTAGAACAAGAAGGAGGTCTGGACGAAGCGCCCGATCCCTGACTTCCCACTGTAAAAACTCCACAGCCAGGCCAGCCGCGGCAGGCGCCGCCGGCCCCACTTTACAATCCCCGCATCCTCGTCCCGCATGAACTGAATTCCATTCGAGACGGCCTCGAGTCCGGTCAAGGCAACCATGCCCTTCATCGCGGCAGTCAACATGTACAGCGAAGCCTGGCCCAACGTGGCGGCCCTCGGCGCACTTTCGGCCACGACCGGCGGCACCCCCCTGAAATGCGCCAGGAACAGCCCAACGGCCATCGTGACCGTCAGCAGGGCAAAGACCGTGATCAGGGCGAATACGACCTGCGCCGATTCGCCCCGGCCGCGAATGGTCAAGTACCAGGTGACAGCCGCCAGCACTGCCCCAATGCCAAAGTGGTAGAGCCAGTTCTTCCCGTACAGGCCGATGATCGACAGCAACTGATCGCCGCCGGATAGGGCGGATACCACGATCGTGAGCACGTAGTCCTGAATTAGGGCGACCGCCACGATCAGGCTCAAAGTGGGCCACAGGTACCGCAAGGATGCCGTGTAGGATCCGCCGCCTTCGTTGAAGGGGCCGAGCGAGAACATGTATAGCAGGCCGAAGGCGAAGTTGGCAAAGGCGATGACCGCAACTGCGATGTAAGCCTTGTCCTGCAAACCATAAGGATGCAGGGCGCTCATCATTTCTCCGGTCGCATAGTAGTAGGAAGTGAAGTAGTCCACTCCGAAGAGGGCCAGCGCGGCCAGCAGACCGATCTGACCGGCTCCATGAGCATGCTCCGCCTCGTCCCGCTCGCGGGGGGCCAGGCGGTAGGCGAGAAAGATGAAGAGCAGCAGCAGGATCAGCGAGAGCATCTCACAGCCTCGGTCCCAACCCTAGCACCCCGACATAAGGCCGGCACAAAGCCGGGGGGCAAGTCCATAAAGGACAAATAAAACAAAAGACGCCCACGTTGGGCGTCTGGGGTGGCCAGGGTGAATGAGTTCAGTCGTCGGCTAAGAAGCGGTAACCTACTCCGGGCTCGGTGAGCACGAACTGGGGTCGCTCTGGATCCGGCTCGAGCTTCTTGCGCAGCTGGCGGACATAGACCCTCAGGTACTCGACGTGGTCGGCCTCGGTCGGCCCCCAGACCGTAGTCAAGATTCCGCGATGAGTGAGCACCCGGCCGGCGTTGGCCGCCAGGTAGGCCAGCAGTCGGAATTCGGTCGCGCTGAGCTTGACCTCCTCTCCGTTCCGGAGAACGGAATGCTGGGCCAAGTCGATGCTAATTGGCCCGGCGGTAACGATCGTCTCGCCGAGGCTTCCTCGCATCCGGGCGTCGTGGCGCAGCGCCACTCGGATCCGAGCCAAGAGCTCCTCGATGCTGAAGGGCTTGGTCAGGTAGTCGTCACCACCCTTGTCAAGCGCCGCTACTTTGTCGGCGTCGGCTTCGCGGACCGAGAGCACGATGATTGGGACCTGGGTCCACTCCCGCAGCCGCTCGATGACTGTGAGGCCGTCCATGTCCGGCAGACCCAGGTCGAGAATGATCACGTCGGGCGGATCGGCGGCCGCCCGGGCCAGACCTTCCTCACCCCGAGTGGCGGTGGTGACCTCGAAGCGCTTCTCGCCCAGGATCGTCCGCAGTGCGCGCAGGATTTGGGGTTCATCATCAATAACCAGAACCCGGGGACGGCTCGTCATTCCGGTCCGGCTTCCGGCGGCAAACTGGGAGGCGGAGTTCCATCCCAGGTCATGGGCAAGGTGAAGTTGAAGGCGAATCCAACAGGCAGGTTTTCGGCCCAGATTCTTCCACCATGAGCCTCGACGATCCCTTTGCAGATCGAGAGCCCGAGTCCGGTCCCGGTCACCCGATCGGCGGCGGTGATCCGATAGAACTTGTCGAAAATTCGGTCCAGGTCCTGCTCCGGGACCGGCGGCCCCTGGTTGCTCACCTGGACCTGGAGGGAGCCGTCCCCACTCGGCCGGGCGATGACTCCAATCACCGTGCGGGGCGGCGCGTATTTCAGGCAGTTGCTGATCAGATTTGTGAAGACTTGCTCGATCTGCACGTAGTCAACTGGGATGAGTGGAAGATCCTCGGGCAGATCGAGCTCCAGTCGGTGTTGGCCGGTCAAGGGCCGCATGCGTTCCACAACCCCCCCGACGATCTCCTGGAGCAGGTTCCACTGGCGACTCGGTCGTAGTGCGCCGGCCTCGATCCGCGACATATCGAGCAGATTGCCCACCAGTCGATTGAGGTGATCGGACTCGTCGTCGATCGCTCCGAGCAGCTCCGCCCGGGCGGCCGATTCCCAGGCGATCTCGCCGCTGCGCAGACTGGTCGCGGCGGCCTTGATCGTGGCCAGCGGGGTGCGCAGCTCGTGCGACACGGAGGATAAGACCGCGGATTTGAGTCGGTCGCTCTCTTCCAACACGCGGGCTCGCTGCTCGGCCTCGGCCAACCAGGCCCGCTCCAGGGCGAGCGCCCCCTGGCTAGCAAAGGTCCGCAGCAACCGATCTTCGGAATTTGAAATCGGAGCCGAATTGCGCCACAGGCGGATCTCACCAAGCTGCCCGCGTGCGGTCTGCAAGATCGCGATCAGGGTGGCTGCTGTGGGAGAGCTCATGGCCTCCGGCGGCAGGCTGACTTCGGGAGCAGGGAAGGGACCCCCGCCCGTCGCCGCCAGTTGCACTCGATCGGCCTGGAACGTGCTCTTGACCTGCTCACACAACGTGCGTCCAATGGCCTGAACGTCAAGCAGGCCGGCCATCGCAGTGCTGAGCTCGTAGAGCCGGGTGGCTTCCCGCTCACGAGCCTTGGCCGCGGCCAGCCCGGCCTGGGCCCGCCCGACCAATTGGCTGATGACGACGGCCACCACCAGGAATACCAGCAGGACTAGAGTGTCCTCGGTCCGGTGGACGACCAAGGTGAAGTTCGGCTCGATGAAAAAGTAGTTGAAGGCGAGAAAGGCCCAGACTGCGGTCAATACCCCCGGGCCCAGGCCCCAGTAGGCGGTGCTCAGCCCGACCGGCAGCAGGTAAAGCAATGCCATCAGCGGAGTTCCAAGGCTGGAGCGCCAAAGGTAGAGCAGAGCAGTGGTCAACCCGATGGCCAGAGTCGCGAAGACATAGCGTGAGGCCACTCGAGCGGTAAAGGAAACGGTTGGCATATTGGATTTGCGGTTTCCATTATATGCGTCGGCCGTCGCTCGACAGCCGATGCGGACCCGGCTATCATCGGCATGCGGAGAGGGTGAGAAGATGACGAGCAAGACCTCCAAGCGACGGGTGGCAGGCGTCAGTGACGAGGCGGTCCGGGCCAAGACCGGCAAGAGCTGGGCGGAGTGGATCGCCGTCTTAGACGCTGCAGGTGCGGCCGACATGGACCATCCGGCGATCGCCAAATACCTCTACAACGAGCTTGGGGTCCCCGATTGGTGGTCCCAAATGGTGACCGTTGGCTACGAGCAAGCCCGCGGGCGCAGGCGGGTTCACGAAACTGCGCGGGGCTTTCAGATCAGCCGGTCCAAGACCATGGATGTTTCGGCGGCCAGCGCCTTCAAAGCCTGGAGTGAGGCAGCGGCCCGAAAACGCTGGCTGCCGGGTCGGGATCTCAAAGTCCGAAAGGCGACCCGCAACAAGTCAATCCGGAGTACCTGGTCGGAAGACGGATCAGACGTAACGGTGGATTTCGTTGCGAAGGGGCCCGGCAAAGTTCAGGTGGTCGTTCAGCATTCCAGGCTCTCGGATCCGAAGCGTGCCGAACAGATGAAAGAGTTTTGGTCGGCGGCCCTCGGTCGATTGAAAGCTCAACTCGAATGACCGCTTCCCAAGTTCGCGCGGCCGAAACACAGTCGGGCCTGGAGGTGCCAATGGCCTACGACAAGCAGCTTGCGGATCGGATTCGCAAGGCGTTGGGCAAACAGCCGAAGCTTACCGAGCGGGAGATGTTCGGTGGGATCGGCTTCATGCTGCGAGGCAACATGGCCTGCGGGGTTATCGGGGAGGAGCTCATGGTGCGCATAGCCAAGGAGGCGACCGAGGCCACGCTCAAGGAGCCAGGAGCGCGGATCTTCGACTTCTCGGGTCGGCCCTCGCCGGGCTGGATCCTGGTGAACCAGAGGGTGCTGGCAAAACCGGCTCAATTGAGGGCGTGGGTCAAGCGGGGCGTCGAGTACGCGCTGAGCCTGCCTGCCAAATGAGCCGCGGGGGCTGAAACAGCGCGGATGGGGGACTTGGATCGGGCGCTGCTCTCGCTCGCCGGTCTCTCGGTCGGAGATGCGTTTGGCGAGCAGTTCTTCCGGCTGCCGTGGGAGGCCATCGGCCAGCGCGAGCTCCCTCCGACTCCATGGAAGTGGACAGACGATACTGCGATGGCCCTCTCGATCGTCGAGGTGCTACGCAATCACCGGGCAATCGAGCAGGATGTCCTCGCCGCGCTGTTCGCGACCCGCTTTCGCCAGGATCCCCGCCGGGGATATGCGGGCGGGGCCGTCCGGCTGCTTACGCAGTATGCCGAAGGCGCGAGCTGGGAAGCGGAAGCTCCTCGCCTTTTCAACGGCGGATCGTACGGAAACGGCGCGGCGATGCGCGCCGGTCCGATCGGCGGCTACTTCTGGGGCGACCCTGAGCGGGCCGCGCAGGAAGCTCAGCGATCCGCGGTGGTAACCCACTCCCACTTGGAAGGCCAAGCCGGTGCGATCGCGGTCGCGGCCGCAGCCGCGATGGCACCGTTCAAGCTGGCGATCTCGAGCACTGATTTTCTGTCCCAAGTCGTCGATCGCCTCCCGCAGACCAGGACCCGAGAGAAGATCGAAGAGGCCCGCAAAATCGGGCCGGATGAGCACGGCAGAGCGGTCAGCACGCTGGGGACCGGTTCCGAAACTGCGGCATTCGACACCGTCCCTTTCTGCCTCTGGGTGGCCGCCTACCACGGGTTCGACTTCGAGACCGCCCTGTGGACTACGGTCGCCGGCGGCGGCGACCGAGATACGACCTGCGCGATCGTCGGCAGCATCGTCGGCCTGTCGGCAGAGATCCCGGAAGCCTGGCTGCGGGCTCGCGAGCCGCTACCGAGCGGGTACGAGCTGGGCAATTAAGAGTTTCGCAAGCTGGTTCGAGTAGAATCGACCCGCGCCTTTGCCGGGCCAATTACCGCGGCGCACAATCCTCGGCTAGAGCGGAGGCTCAACGCACATGACGAATTCTCTGGAGTCCGCCGGAACTGGGAATCTGGAAACCGCAACTTTGGGCGGCGGTTGCTTCTGGTGCTTTGAACCGATCTTTGAGGCGCTGAACGGCGTGCGCAAGGTCGCGGTCGGCTACGCCGGCGGGGAGCTGGCCGAGCCGACCTATCGGCAGGTTGGCAGCGGAACGACCGGCCACGCCGAGGTCGTCCAGATTGAGTTTGACCCGCAGGTCATCAGCTATCGGGAGGTCTTAGAAGTCTTCTTCTCGGTCCATGACCCCACGACCCCGGACCGCCAGGGCGCGGATATGGGGACGCAGTATCGCTCGCTGGTGCTCTATCACAGTCCCGAGCAACAGGAGACCGCGGAGGCCTTCATTCGTGAACTACAGGTTGGAGGGATGTGGGACTCTCCGATCGTGACCCAGGTCAGGCCTTTCCGTTCTTTCTACCTTGGCGAAGACTATCACCAGGACTATTACGAGAACAATCCCTCAGCCGGGTACTGCCGGATCGTAATCGATCCGAAGCTGGCCAAATTCCGCAAACGCTACGCGGACAAGCTCAAGAAAGAGCCCTCCCCGGCCGGCTAGACCCCTCATGAGTCACGACGAGCTCGTCCGGCGCAATAAGGCCCACACCCTGACCAGCTGGACTGCTCAAGACGACTGGAACCCCCTCAGCATGGTGAAGGCTGAGGGGGTCTATTTCTGGGACGCCGACGGCAAGCGTTACCTCGATTGGTCGTCCCAGCTCTTCAATGTAAACATCGGGCATGCCAACCCGCATGTAATCCAGGCCATCCAAGAACAGGTGGCGCGCCTGTCCTATGCTTATCCGGGGATTGCCACCGAGCCGCGAGCGGTGTTGGGCCACATGCTGGCCGAGATCACCCCACCCGGACTGGAGAGGGCATTCTTCACGTTGGGCGGCGCGGATGCCATCGAAACCGCCATGAAGATGGCTCGACTGGTCACCGGCCGGCAGAAAGTGGTCACCCGCTACCGGGCCTTCCATGGGGCCACCTTTGGCGCGATGAGCGCGGGCGGCGACCCGCGCCGGCTGGCCAATGAACCCGGCGTCCCGTGGATCGTGCGCGTGCATGATCCCTATCCGTACCGGAGCCCGCTCTACCGCGGTCGGACGGCCGAGGAAGGCGATCAGGCCCTGGTGGATCAGGTCGCAGAAACCCTCGACTTCGAGGGCCCACAGAATGTTGCGGCCATTCTGCTGGAAGGTTACAGTGGGTCGAGCGGCGTGATTCAAGGCGGTTCGGTTTTCTGGAACGGCATCCAGGCCTTGTGCCGGCAACACGGGATTATGCTGATCATTGATGAGGTGTTGAGCGGATTCGGCCGGACCGGCGAGTGGTTTGGGATCAACCACTATCCGGACGTACAGCCGGACATGCTGGTCCTGGCCAAGGGGTTGACCAGCGGCTACGTGCCGTTGGGCGCGGTCGTGGTTGGGGGTGAAATCAGTGCATACTTTGACCGGCACACTCTGTGGACCGGGCTGACCTATAGTGCCCATCCGGTTGGCTGCGCGGCCGGGATCGCCAATCTCGAGGTCTATCGGAGCGAGAATCTGATCGGGCGGTCTCAGGAGCGGGGAAAAACCCTGCATGCCGGGCTGATTGATCTTGCCGAACGCCATCCAAGTGTGGGTGACGTGCGGGGCATCGGACTGCTGCAGCTGCTCGAGCTGGTGGCAAGCCGGGAGACCCGCGAGCCGCTGAGCGGCTTCAATCGGCCGCTCAGCGACCCGATGAAGGCCGTGGCGGCCTCGCTGCGGGCCCAGGGCATGAGCACCTTTGTCCGCTGGAACATGATCTTCTGTACCCCGCCGTTGATCATCGACGAGCAGCAGCTGCGGGACGGGATCCAGATCCTGGACGAAGCCCTGGCGATCGCCGACGGGTACGCTACCGGCAACTAGCTAGGAGATAAACACTGTGGCTCAAGCACACACGATCTCGACCCTGAAGGAAACCTTCGGCTTTCCGTTCCGCAGCCCGGATTGGCAGGGCCGCTTCTTGGTGGGATCCGCGCTATTGATCTTGAGCTTCGTGATTCCGATTCTGCCGGCGATCTTCGTCTACGGCTACGTCCTGGAGATCATGCGCCAGGCGATTGAGGACCGCCCGCTGAGCCTGCCGGCCTGGGAGGATTGGGGCCGGTTCTGGACAGATGGGTGGCGGGTATTCCTGGTCGGATTGGTCTTCGTGGCGCCCGGGGTGGCCCTGCTGTGCGGTGGGACTGCGTTGTACTTCGCGGGGTCTTTGAGCTTGCCCTTCCTGGAGAGCTCGAGTGGTGAAGCGACCGCATTCGCGCTGACCTTCTTCCTGCTCAGTTTCACCATCTTCTTCGTGTCGCTCTTCGCCGGTTCCCTGCTGGCGGTCTTGGGTACCATTCCCTTCCCATTCGCCGCCGCCCATCTGACCGCCCAGAACAGCCTCAGCGCCGCGCTTCGCCCGGGTGAGTGGTGGCCTGCGCTCCGCAAGTCGAAAGCGGAATACTTTATCGCCTGGGTGATCGTGTTTGGGCTGTTCGGTATCGCCTATCTGGCGACCGTCTTGGCTTACTACTCCCTGGTGCTGTGCTGTCTCGTGCCGGTCCTGGCCGCTCCGCTGGGTTTCTATGCGGCGCTCGTCGCGGGTGCCTTATTCGGAGAAACCTATCGGGAAGCGACGGCTGCACCGGCCGGCCGGCGGCAGGTAGCTCGCAAGAAGGCCTGATGAGCCTCAGCGCCCGCCAACAGCTCGTCCAGAAAGTGACTCCCGAGCTCTACGATCGGGTGCGGACGCTGTGGATCCAGCACTCCAAGGCCGAGGATGGACGCGATCTGGAAGGGCTGATTGCAACTCTGGCGGAGGATTGCGTCTACGAGATTGTTCCCAGCGGCCAGCGTTGGGAGGGCCATGCCGGGGCCCGCGAGTTCTACACCCAATTCTTGGGGGCCTTCCCCGACGTTAAGTTCGACCTCACGGACATCGTCATCGGACCACAGGGCGTCATCGAGATCGCCCGTTTGACCGGGACCCACACCGGGCCCTGGGCCGGCAGGCAGCCGACCGGCCAGCGGCTCTCGTTTCCCATTGTGATCCACTTCCCTTGGGATGCGTCCGCCGGCAAATTCGCCGGCGAAAACATTCACTTCGACACCGGCCAGCTCGTCCGCTGACCCGTTCCAGCCTGGGAGCCTCCCCCGGAGGCCGCACTGCCTCAGCTGCTCGCCGGCATGGGCTTCGCGGCAGGTCGCCGGCCGGTAAGCGCCAGGGCATTACCGATAATCACCAATCCGACTCCCAAGACTGCCAGCCATTCCCAGCGTAGCCCTTCGAATAGAGTCGAGAGGGCGAGCGCCACGACCGGGAAGACCACCGAGATGTAGGCCGCCCGGTCGGGTCCGATTCGACCGAGCAGGGTCAGATATGCGCCAAAGGCCACGACCGAACCGAAGCCGGCCAGGTAAAGTAGGGAGGCGACGTACTCAAAACTCGGAACGAACGAAGGCCGGGCCCCGCGGGCCAGGGCCACCAGCAAAGTAAACAGGGCGCCATAGGCCATCCCATAGGCGTTGCTCTGCACGATGGGCAGCGAGTTTCGCTGGTTGCGGGCCGCGACGATGTTCCCAAATGAAGCGATGGCGGTCCCGGCCACCGCCCAGGCCAGCCCCAGCACCCGCTCTTCGGAGAGGTTGAGTCCCGACAGTTGGGGCTGGAATACGAGCGCCAACCCGGCGATTCCCAGCAGGCCGCCGACGAGCACCCGGGCCCGGATCGGGTTTCCAAGGAAGAGCGCCGAGAGGAAGACGTTGAAAACAATAATCAAGGAAAACACCACCGCAACCAGCCCGCTGCTCAGGTAAAGTTCGGCCAGGTAGACCGCAATGTAGTTCAGCGAGAACAGGGTCAACCCTTGCAGAGCCATGTAGAAGTGCTGGCCCGGGCTGAACCGTAGCGGCAGCCTGCGGTACAGGCTGAAGGCCAGCAGCAGGAGGGCTGCCAGGGTAAAGCGGTAGGCCACCGAGATCTCCGGATCGACCACACCCAGCTGGAACTTGATTCCCAGCCAGGTGGATCCCCAGATGAGACAGGTTAGGATGTAGAGTCCGGCGTTCTGCATTCGATTTCGCCTCAGGCTTCGACGGCTGGCGGGACCAGCCCCGAAGCCTCCAATCTTACCCGGTCCGATCAGGATCCCACCGCGGGTGCCATGCAGCCGACCTACAGGGGACGTATTCACTATTGAGGGGGTTTGCCGGAAGGTGAAATAATGCCGGGGCGAATAGGAGACTCTTATGCAGTATCCACTCGGACTCAACTTCAAGATCATGGCTTTCGCTCCCCAAATCTCGGTCACCGACGCGACCGGGCAGCAGGTGTTCTATGTCAAACAGAAGCTCTTCAAGTTGAAGGAAGCCGTCACCGTTTTCGCGGACGCAGCCCAGACCCGCCCGCTGTATACGATCAATGCAGACCGGATCATTGACTTTTCCGCCCAATATCACTTTACCGATCTCATGGGAATGCCGCTCGGTTCGGTCAAGCGGGATGGGATGAAATCTCTGTGGCGGTCCCGCTACAACATCCTGAACGGGTCCTCGCCAAACCTCGTGATCCGCGAGGAGAACCCATGGATCAAGGTCGTTGACGGGTTGGTCGGCCAGATCCCGGTGGTCGGGATGTTCAGCGGTTACGTCCTCCACCCGGCCTACCTGGTGAGCCGGGCGGACAACACCGGCGTCATGCGGCTCGCCAAACTGCCGGCCTTCTTCGAAGGCAAGTTCAAGATCGACAAGCTGGCCGACCTCTCCCAGGCCGAGGAGACCCGAATCCTGCTCAGCCTGCTGATGATGGTGCTGCTCGAACGAAGCCGCGGCTAAGGGCTCGGCTCCGGCCAAGCCGGACCGAATCGATCCAGAATAGGCGCCCGGAAGGGCGCCTTGTTGTTGGTTACCCCCGACGGGCAAGTCCTCCTCCCATCGCCGGTACAATACTCACCGCCACCAGGCAATGAGAGTTCAATTGCTTCGGCACGCGACCCTGCTGGTGCAGCTTGGCGGGTCCGAATACCTGATCGATCCAATGCTCAGTCCGGCAGGGGCCTGGGAGCCGGTACGCAACTCGGCCAACCCGCGGCGCAATCCACTGGTCGAGTTGCCGCTAAGCGCGGCAGAGCTAGCCAAGGCGCTGGGGAGCGCGGCTGGCGTATTCGTCACTCACACCCATGCCGATCATTGGGATAAGCCTGCCCAGGAGCGCCTCCCGAAAGACCAGCCCATTTTCTGCCAGCCGGCTGACGCGGACGCGATTCGGGCGGAGGGATTCCGTCAGGTCATTCCGGTGAACCCGGGGCTGGAGTGGGGAGGCCTGGAGATCGCGCTCACCGGTGGCCGGCACGGCACGGGTGAGGTGGCCGAGCGGATCGGACCGGTCTCCGGCTTCGTGCTGCGCGCCGAGCATGAACCCTCCCTGTACGTGGCCGGCGACACGATCTGGTGCGAGCAGGTCGAGGCGGCCCTAGCGGCCCATCGGCCCTCGGTCGTGGTCGTGAATGCCGGCGCGGCGCAGTTCACCGACAGCGGCCCGATCACCATGGATGCGGCCGATGTACTGACCGTGGCTCGGGCCGCCCCAGAGAGCCAGGTGGTCGCAGTCCACTTCGAGTCCATTAATCACTGTCTGCTCAGCCGCCGCGAGCTGCGCGAGCGGGTCGAGCGGGAGGGTCTCGCCGAGCGGGTCTTGATTCCTGACGACGGCGAGGTTCTGGAATTCTGAGCACCGCCGGGTGGCAGAACCCGCGGGGATCCTCAAGGAGCGAAGCAGATGCATGACCTTTTAGAGCGAGCCATCGAGCAGGCGACCCATCGCGGAGCCGGATATGCCGACGCCCGGATCGTGGAAAACCAATCCGAGAGCCTGCTGATGCGGGATGGCATTATGGAAGTCCTGGATTCGGCGGAGGACCATGGGTTTGGGATTCGGGTTCTGGTCGACGGCAGCTGGGGATTCGCTTCCAGTCACGACCTGCGGCCGGCCGAATTCGAGCGAGTGACCGAACAGGCCATTCGGATCGCCAAAGCCTCGGCCCTCGTTCCCGGGGGCAAGGTGGACCTGGGTTCGGCGGTCGCCAGCCGCGGCAGTTACGTGACCCCGGTTCGGATTGATCCTTTTGAAGTACCGCTGGATCAGAAAATCGCGGTGCTTGCCGCGGCGGACGCCGGATTGAGCCGAGCCGCAGGGGTCCGAGTCCGGGAGGTCAATCTGGTCTTCATTAGAGAGAAGCGATGGTTCGCCAACAGCGACGGAGCCCGCACCGAACAGACCATCATCGAGACAGGCGGCGGTATGGTAGCCACCGCGGTCGGGGAGGGGGAAGTGCAGACGCGATCCTATCCAACCTCCTTCGGTCGTCAGCAGCTTACGGCCGGATGGGAGGCAGTTGAGGGGTGGGATCTGCCGGGCAACGCCGAACGAATCGGGAATGAGGCAGTTGCCCTGCTCAGCGCGGAGCGTTGTCCGTCGGGGACCACGGACCTCATCCTGTCGGGAGACCAGGTGGCGCTGCAGATCCACGAATCCTGCGGACACCCGATCGAGCTGGACCGGGTCTTCGGCACCGAAGCGGCCTACGCCGGCACCTCGTTTCTCACCACCGAGAAGCTGGGCACCTTCCGCTACGGTTCCGAGCAAGTGAACATCACCGCCGACAGCGTTCGACCGAGTGGGCTGGGGACGTTCGGGTGGGACGACGAAGGGGTGCCGGCCCAATCCACCCCGATCGTCCGCAACGGGCTCTTCATCGGTTACTTGATGTCACGCGAGACGGCCACTCGGATCGGGCTGCAGACCAACGGCTGCATGCGGGCCTCAGGCTGGAACCGGATCCCGCTGATCCGAATGACGAATGTCAGCCTAGAACCAGGAGAGTGGTCGCTCCCAGACCTGATCGCCGACACCGAGGACGGGATCTACATGGAGACCAATCGTTCGTGGTCGATTGATGACCGCCGCTACAATTTCCAGTTTGGCACCGAGGTCGGCTACCAGATCAAGGATGGCAAGCTTGGCCGCCTGTACCGCAATCCAACCTACACCGGAATTACACCGGAATTCTGGAACAGCTGTGATGCGGTGTGCGGCCTATCGGATTGGCGGATGTGGGGAACTCCGAACTGCGGCAAAGGACAGCCTTCGCAGATCGCCCACACCGGTCACGGCGCGGCGCCGGCCCGCTTCCGCCGAGTCCGGGTTGGCATCCATCAATGAGTGCGGCCGGAGGGGTGGAATGATTGGCGAAGACCAGGCTAAGCGGCTTGCCGAACAGGCGCTGGAACTATGCCTGCCGGACCGGGCTGAAGTCGCCCTCAAAGCCAACGCGTCGCAGTTGACTCGGTTCGCGGAGAATACCGTTCACCAGAACGTCTTGGAGTCTGACGCCCGAGTAAATATTCGCATCTTCCAGGGCGAGCGGGTCGGCTCGGCGATGACGAACCGGCTTGACCCGGCCGGGCTGGCCGCCGCGGTGCAGAAAGCGCGCCTCTACGCCTCTCAGAGCGCGGCCGACCCCTACCTGCCGGCGTTGATCCGCCAGACTCCTCCCGCGGCACTCCATTCGTTCGATCCGGAAACCGCGAACCACTCTCCCGAGGCTCGGGCTGAGGCGGTAGGTGAGCTATGCCGGCGGGCGGCGGGCGGTGGATTGCGGGCTTCCGGGGCCTTTCGGGTCGCCGCCGAGGAGATGGCGGCGGCCAACTCTGAAGGCACCTTCTCTTACCACGCGGGGACGACCGCAGATTTCCAGACGGTTGTCATGGCCGACGGGAGCTCTGGCTGGGCCCACGCAGCCCACTGGAAGGCCGGCGAAATCTCCGTACCCGACCTCGGGCAGGAGGCCATCCGGAAGGCGGTGGATGGGAGGGGGGCCCGGAGCTTTGAACCTCAGACCCTTACCGTCGTCCTCGACCCGTATGCAACCGCCGACCTGGTGGCGATGCTCAACCTCGTCGGTATGGGCGCCCAATCGGTTATCAAAGGACAGTCATGGATGCTCGATCGAGTTGGCAAGCAGGCGATGAGCGAAGCGGTCAGCATTTGGGATGATGGCCGAGATCCGGAAGGGCTGCCGATGGTTTTCGATTGCGAGGGAGTCCCGAAGCGGCACTTGGACATCGTCCGGAATGGCGTAGTCCGGGGGCCCGTCTTCGATGGCAAGACCGCCAAACGGCTCGGAGCGGCCAGCACCGGGCATGCCCTGTCGCCGTTTCTTCCCCCCTTGGCACGGGGATTCGGACCGCTGGCGATGAATCTGAGGATGGCCGCCGGGGATGCGGCCACCGAGGAGCTGATCGCCTCCACCGAAAAGGGGCTCTACATCACCCGCTTCCACTACACGCGTACCGTCCATCCACGGGATTGTGTGGTGACCGGCATGACCCGAGACGGGGTCTTTCTCATCGAGCGGGGCAGGCTGGCCTATCCCATCAAAGACCTGCGATTCACCCAGTCGTATGTCGGCGCCCTCAACACGGTGGAAAGAATCGGGTCTGAGACCCGTCTGCTTAGCGACGATTTCATCGGAATGAGCGTCCGTGCCCCGGCGATCAAGATCAAGGAGTTCCGCTTCACCGGGGCGACGGCGTAGTCCCGGCCGGTCATTTCCCGAAGATCGGGCCGGGAGCGACGCGGCCGCCGCTGTGTCATAATTGCGTGCGCGGCCTACCAGCTGGAGGGGAAGATGGGATCTCAGACCCCTGGAGATGATAAACATACCGTTCGGCTAGATATGGACGAACTCTACCGCCAGGCGGTAGAGCTGGTCGGCCAGCAGACGGCCGACAAGCTCTGGAAAGAAAACCGGCTGGACAGCGAGGACAACTGGCCTGGGAAATGGGCCGTTGCGATGGAGGTCATCGGTCGGCTAAGGGAGGCCTCGGCCGATCAATAGGGGGCCAATCTTCCGGGTGCAGTGGAAGAATCTGCTCTTCCTGCACTGGGGAGTGGAGCCAGCCCAGCTCCAGCGCTTCATCCCACCGGGCGTACAGATCGACACTTTTCAGGACCGGGCCTACCTCGGGTTGATCGTCCTCAGGATGCACAACCTCCGGCCTCGGTTTGCTCCCTCGCTGCCATGGATTGGCTCGTTCCCCCAAGTTAATCTGCGAACCTACGTACGCGATGAGCAGAGCGATCGCGCGGTGTACTTCTTGCGATTGGAAACGGATCAGCCGCTGGCGGCCTGGCTCGCCCGCCGCTGGTTTGGCTTGCCGTATCACCGATCGGACATCAAGCCGGAGCGGGCGGGCTCCGAGCCCCCGAACCTCTCGGTTGCTCCCCCAGAGGCGGTCCGAATGGGCCGGTTCGCTTGGCAGCCGCGGGGGCCCGAGTTCAGCGCTGCCCCCGGCTCGCTCGAACGTTTCCTCACCGAGCGGTACCGACTTGTTGTTTTCCGCGGAAGGTTACGCACTGCCGAGATCCGACACTCGCCATTCGTGCTCCGCCAAGCGGAAGTGTACAGTTGGGATTCGGGCCCACTGCGGAGGGCCGGATTCGCGGTCCCCGTCGAGCCACCGGCAAGCGCCCTGACCGCGGGGGTGACCCAGGTCGGGATCTTTGGCCTCGCCGGCTGAACTAAATCGTCCCGCCTGGCACGGTTAGCTGCTCGCTGACCTCCCACAGTCGTCGGGCCGCTTCGAGGTCGTACGATGCGGCTGAGGATCGAGCCCGCCAAACCTGGTTGAAGTACTCCCCAGAGACACCTTCCAGCTCGGGCGAGCTTGCGAGCCGGAGTGGACCCCGAGCTCCGTCTTGCTCTGAGATCCCCATGAGCACAAACCCGAGGGCAGCCAACGGCCGCAGCGGCCAGGGGGTGTTCTTAGTGGAGAGCCCGGTGCGTACGGTTCCCGGGTGGACCGCATTCGCGCTGACCAAAGTATCTGACAGCCGGCGGGCCAGTTCCTTGGTAAAGAGGACATTGGCGAGTTTCGACTGAGCATAGGCGGCCAAGCCCAGCCGGTAGCCGCGCGAATGCCCGAGGTCTTCAAACCGCATCCTTCCATTGTAGTGAGCGGCTGAGGCAACGTTCACAATTCTGGCCGGAACTCCCGAGGTCAGGCGATTCAGCAGCAGCCGGGTCAGCAGGAAGTGGCTGAGATGGTTCAGGGCGAAGGTCCGCTCGTAGCCGTCTACGGTGAGACGGCGCTGCAGGAAGTATCCGCCGACGTTATTGACCAACACGTGCAGGTCCGGATGGCGGGTCAATGTTTCCGCCGCGAAGGTCCGTACCTGCCCCAAGGCAGACAGATCGGCCACCAGATAGGTCACTTCAGCGTCCGGGATCTCGCTCCGGATCCGGTCGACGGCCCGTTGTCCCCGGGCCTCGCTGCGGGCGCCCAGGATTACCGTGGCGCCCAGCCGAGCCAACCCAAGCGCCGTGTGGAATCCAATCCCGGAGGTCGCGCCGGTGACGAGTGCAACCTTGCCCTTCATTGGCCGGTCAGGCTGGTCCATATCCTGAGAGTCTACCCAAGTCCGGCCTTTCGATTCGTTCCGGCACCTGCCAGGGGGGAGGCGAACTGCATGCTATCCTAGGGCGTCCTGGGCCAGGAGGCGATCGGATGGCGAAGCATTTCGTACTGGTGGCGGGCAATATCGGAACGGGCAAAACCTCCCTGGCGGCCAAACTCGGTGAACGCCTGGGCTGGGAAACGGCCTTTGAGTCGGTCGAAGATAATCCGTACCTGGCGGACTTCTACGGCGACATGCCGAGTTGGGCGTTCCACCTGCAGGTCTTTTTCCTGGGGCATCGGGCCCGCCAGCATCTCCAGCTTGCTCAAGCGGAAAGCTCGGCGATCATCGATCGCTCGATCTACGAGGATGCCGAGATCTTTGCCAGGGCTGCGTTGGAGTTGGGAAGCGTGACCGAGCGCGACTATCAAACCTACCGGCAAGTCTTCGACCTGGTGGTCGGGACGCTTCCGAAGCCAGACCTGTTGATCTTCTTGAAGGCCGAGCTGCCGGTCTTGGTGGAGCGGATCGGGGCGCGGGGGCGGGACATGGAACGCGGGATGTCGGCCGAGTACCTTGGCCTGCTGGAGCGGTTGTACTCCGAGTGGATGGCGAACTTCGACCTGTGCCCCACGCTGACCATCCGGACCGATGACCTGGACTTCGTCCACGAGCCCCGCCACCTGGCCCTGGTGGTCAGCCGCATCCGCGACAAGCTGGCCGGCAAGGAAGAGATTGCCTTCCCAATCGAGTAACAGCCTGGTTGCCCCGTCGCCTCCGGGGATTTACCTGCTTTTTACAGTCCTGTGAACCAGGCATAGCGCGCATCCGGCATCCTGATCTTCACCACGGAGGTGGATCATGATGAACAATGTGCGTGTAGCCACAATCGGTTTCGCAGTACTCTCGCTGTTGGTCCCGAGCGCGGTGTTCGCCGAGGAAGAGCACCCCGAGCGCGATCGGTTTCGGTACGCCGGCGAGATCACTGGGGTCGTGCCTGGTCAGGGTACATTCACCCTGCTCACCCGAGCCGGGGACGAGCTGGAATTCCAGACCAGCGATCGGACCCACTACCGCAGCCCGGACGGTTCGGTCCAGGACATTCACGATCTGAAGAAAGGGATGAAGGCCCTGGTCGCGGGGATCAAGGACGAAGAGGTTCTGAATGCGCTGCTCGTGGCTGCCGGCAACCCGGAGGATCGCCCGGACCGTCCGCAGATCGACCTGCGCGCTGCCGGACGGGTCGAGTCCACGGGGGACCGATCCTTCACCCTCCTCACTCGGCAGGGTGAGCTGCTCACCATCAAAGTGACCGATGACACCCATTACAAGGGAATCGGCAGCTTTGAGGAGTTGGAGGCCGGGATGTTCGCGGCGGTTGGCGCCAAGGATACCGACGGCGGGCTAGTTGCGATCTGGGTCGCGGCCCGGAGCGCCCCCGAGGATCGGCCCCGGCCGGAGGATCGGCCGGATCGGAATCCGGAAGACCGGCCAGACCGCAGACCGGATCAGGCTCCAGATCAGGACGTGCAGGCCTCGGCCTAACCGGCTCAACTTCATACAGAATAACGAGAATGGGGCTGCCATGCTGGCGGCCCCATTTGATTTGGAGTGCGTCCCCGGGAAGCGAGCTAGCGAGCCACCCGCTGCCACCCCTTCTTGATGACCAGAGCATCCTGCTCCATGACCGGGCTCTCGCACAGAATCCGCCCGCGGCAGTCTGCCTCCCGCAGCGCCTTCAGCAGGCCCTTAAGATCGAAGTCGGACTCCGCCAGCATCAGGTGGTTCCGTTCGCCCTTGGGGCCGTACTGGATGCCCGCGAGGTGAATGTGCATTCGCTTCATGGCCTGAGCCCCGAGTGCTTTCCTGTAACCCTTGAGTACTGCGACCCACTCCGGATAGGAATTCATCGTTCCATCGCCTGCCCGGGCATGCAGGTGGGCGAAATCGATACACGGCAGGACTCCTTCGATCTCCTTGGACATGACCAGCGCATCGGCCAGCGTGCCCAACTGGGCGCTCTTGCCTGTCGTCTCCGGGCGCAGGGTGGCCGGATTGTCGGCCGCCCTCAGCTCCTGGATGCATCCCCGCAGCCTTGGGATCGCGACCTCGAGCACCTGATCCGGCGGCAGACCGAAATAAGATCCCGGGTGGAAGATGATGTCGGTCGCGCCGGCCAGGTTGCCGTAGTGGGCGGCGTCCATCAGCCGCTTGCGGCTCTTGGGCCATTCCTCTTGGGTGGCGTTCAGATTGATGAAGTACGGCGCGTGGACACTAATCGCCACGTCCGCTGCCGCCGCAGTTTCTTTGATCAGCTGGCAGGTCTCCACTTTGACTCGCACCGACTGCACCCACCCGAGTTCGTAGGCGTCCAGCCCCAGCTCGCTCAGCCGCTGCAGGCCGCCGACCGCGCCGCCCGGCCTGGGCGGGGTGGATCTCGGAACGCCAACTGTGCCGAATCTGAAGGCGGCTTTGGCCATTTTGGAGTGTGGGGCTAGCGGGCTTCTTCGCGCCGGAGCGAACCGGTCTTGGGAGTTGCCTCTCGGGGAAGAGCGAAGCGAAACGTGCTGCCTTTGTTCTCTTCACTCTCCACCCACAATCTCCCGCCGTGCTGTTCGATGACGGTCTTGGCCAACGCCAGGCCCAATCCGGTCCCTTCGATGGGATTGTTGGGGTCGCGCACCGAGGCCCGCCCGCGGAAGAGATGCTCGAAGACTCGGGGCAGCTCTTCCTGGGGAATGCCGGGGCCGTTGTCGGTGACGCTGATGCTTACTTCATCATCGTTCCAGCTCACCTCGACCCGGATCCGGCCGCCGGGATCGGTGAACTTAATGGCGTTGCTGAGCAAGTTGCTCATGACCGAATTCAGCCGGTTCGGGTCCCCCATTATGAGCAACGACTCTTCCGGAGGCTTGTACTCGATCACATGCTCCTGAGCCTCGGCCAGCGGGCGCAGGTCCTCGATGGCCCGGCGGACGAGATCATTGATGTTGCATGGTTCGACCAATATGTTAGTGGTCGACTCGACTCGAATGGTCTCGAGCAGTCCGGTAATCAGATTCGTCATACTGTCGGTGGCCCGGTGCATCATGTCAAGGGCTTTGCGCTGTTGTTGGCTGAGGGGGGCGTCGGCCAGCAGATCGGCGCCGAGCCGGATTGCGTTAAGCGGGTTCTTGAGGTCGTGGGCGGCGGTCCCCAGCAACTGGGAGCGCATCCGGTCAATCTGCTTCAAAGCTGTGATGTCCTGCATCACGGCCACCCGGCCGACGTCGGTGACTTCGCTGATGGTCGAGTACATGGTGCGCTCGGTCGGGGTCATCACTTCCAAACTTGTGGGCAGCTCGATGGTCTGGCTCATCAGAGCATCGCCGAGCGGGTGGTCGAAGAAAATGTCGTCGGCGAAGCGGGCCTTCGCCATCTCGGCGTTGATGCGGAATGCCTGGGCGGCGGCCTTATTGACCAGGATGATCCGGCCGGAGGGATCGGTAAGCACGACCGCATCGGCCGTTTCCAATAGGGTCGCCTCGAGCCGGCTGCGTTCGCCTGCCACCCGCTGGTAGAGGTTGGCGTTGTCGAGGGCGATCGCCGCCCAGGAGGCGACCGAAGACAGCATCTGGGCGTCGGTCTGATTGAAGGCGCCCCGGGGATGGTTGATCGCCTCGATCACCCCCAGCACCTGGCCACGAGTCTCCAACGGAACGCACAACACTGAATAAGTAAGCAATCCGGTCTGAGTGTCGATCGCGCTGTGATAGAGCGGGTTGGTGCGCACGTCGTTGACAATCAACGGTTTCATGTTCCGGGCGACCCAGCCGGCGATGCCTTCTTCCAATCGAATGGCCACATCCCGAATTCGGACATGGCGGCCGCCGCTGGCTTTCAAATTGAGCTTCTTCCCCTCTTCGTCCAGCAGGAAGAGCACGCAGGCCTCGGCCTGCAGCATTTCCTGCGCGTGCCGCATCGAGTTCTGCAGGGCGGCTTCCAGATCGAGGGTCGAAGTCATATCCCGGCCGATATCGCCGAGCTTCTCCAGCTGCTTGGCCCGCGATTCGGCGGTCTCCAAGTGAATCGCGTCCTGCAGGCCGATGGCCCCGATGTTCACGATCGCCTGGGCCAGCTCCATCTCCTGGTCGTCGATCTGGCGGCCCGGCTGGTCATAAAGCACCCGCACCAAGCCGAGCGATTCACTTCCGACTGCAAGGGGGAAGACCGCAGCAGCGGTGAAGCCTTCCGACTCGAGCAAGGCGATGTCTTCTCCGGAACCGAGCGGAGGCCGCAGGCTGATGATGGCCGGCTGCAGCTCGGAGCGGACCTGGTCGTAAATCGGATAATCGAGACCCGGCTTGTTTGACTGGGTGGAGACCTTCTCAGGGGCCAATTGGCCCAGGGGTACTTTGAAACGGCTCGTGTCTTCCATTCCGTCCTCAACCACCTGCACCTCGCAAATGTCGGCCGAGGTTGCTTTCAGCAGGTGGGTCGCCATCTGGCGAACGGCCTTCTCTCGGGTGTCCAGGCCGGCGATTGCATTGGAGGCTTGATAGAGCAGGGAGAGCTTGTGGAACAGGTAGTTTTGATTGGCGGTCTGGCGAGCGAACGCCAACACTTCCGCAGCCCGGGTGGCCAACACGTCCAGGGTCGAGAGTTCGGCCTGGCCATAGGGTTGGCCGTTTTCGTTGGCTACGAAGACCAGCCCGATCGTCTTGCCGCTGGTGAAACATGGAGCGCAGGCGACCGCCCCCGGTGAGAGCGGGAGGCCCATCGAGCCCCGGGCACCATCGGTCGAGCTGGCGCGGTGTTTGGTCAGCACCTGCCGGAGCACGGGATGCTCGGCGTTGGAGGACAGCCGTCCGAGCTCGGCGATCGAGATCCCGACTGCGGCCCGGGGTACGAAGCCGGTCCCATTTTCTTCATACTCATAGAGCGCCGCCCGCTGAGATCCGAGCAGCTCTTTGGCCATCTTTAAGAGCTCGGCAAGTGCCTCGCTTGGATTGTAGAAATCAAAGGAGATTGTGGCGGCTCGATACAAGCTGTCTTGCATGCCGCGGCCGTCTTCAGTCACGTTCGGTCCCTTTGCGCGCGCGCACCTTCGAGGCTTTGCTCAGGCAATTGGTCATTATGTCATAGTCAAAGGTGGCTTGCAATGAGAGCTTTAGGGGGACCAATAGACCCGGCGAAATAGCGGGGGAGCCAGGACCAGTGCGCCGACCACGGCTGCGCCGACCGCGGCTACCAATACCGCCGCCGCACTCAAGTCTTTCGCCAGGCGTGCCAGCGGTTGCCGCCCCGGGCTGGCCAGGTCGACCACCGCCTCCAGGGCCGTGTTGATGAGTTCCGCGGTCCACACCAGCGCAGCCGTCACGGCGAGCAGCGCCCAATCTGCGGCGGAGAGCCGCAGCCAGGCCGCCAACCCAATCACGGCCAGCGTGATGGCCAGGTGGATCCGGGCATTGCGTTGGGTACGCAGCAGTTCGTTGAGACCGGTAAGCGCGTTTCGGAACGAACTGACCAGGGAGCCTCGATTCCGCATCGGCTAGCTGTTATGGCGGCTGGACCGGGCTACCCAGCCGGCGCATGATCCTGGTTTGAGCCTCCCACATCCGGGCTCGATCGTCTTCCCGGTCGTGGTCGTGATTCAGGAGATGAAGCACTCCGTGAACGGTCAGCAGGGTCAGCTCGTCCAGCAAGGTGTGATGACCGCGAGCCGCCCCGGCCAGCGCGATGGGCGGACACACAATCACATCTCCGAGATAGACCTGGCTCGAGTCCGGATCCAGCTCACCGTCCGGGAAGGAGAGCACATCGGTCGGTTCGTTCATTCCAGCGAACTGGAAGTTGAGGGCAGAAATCTCTGCTTCGTCGACGAGCACAACCGTGAGACCGGCCTCCTCGACTCCTTGATCCTGGAGGGTCGCCTCGGCGGCTGCTCGGAGGGCTTGGCTAAAGCCAGTCCCCGCCTGGCCGGGCTCGACCAGGATCTGAAGGGTCACCGTTCCTGGGGTTCACGGACCGGGGAGAGCTGTTCGTTGGCGTCCGCCGGTGCCGGGTGGCCGACCGAACCATCCGAGGGCTCTAAAGTTGACGGCGGACTCGGCAGAGCTTCTCGCTCAGCAGCATCGGCCGGGTAGCGGATGCGTGGGTGGTAAATGCTTCGTAGCGTCGTCACGAAGGACCGCCGGATGGTGTCCAGGTCTTTCAAGGTCAGGTCGGTTCGGGCGAGCTGGCCGGAGGCCAGCCGGTCCTCGATGACCCAGGCAACGGCCGCGCCAAGTGCGGCCTCGTCCTCCGGCATGTCGGCCCGAATCTTGGCCTCGACCCCGTCGGCCAGCATCAGGATCGCGGTCTCCTTCGAGCGAGGCCTGGGGCCGGGATAGGTGAAGTCCCGTGGGTCGATGGTCTCCGCTTTGCCACCGGCCGCCTCTCGGGCGGAGTGAAACTGGTAACTCGTGACCATCTTGCCGTGGTGTTCGGGAATGAAATCGGCGACGACCTTCGGCAGCCGATACTTGCGGGCCAATTCGAGCCCTTCCGGAACGTGGGCCAGGATCATGCTCGCGCTGGTCGCGGGATCGAGCTGCTCGTGGATATTGTGCCCGGAGAGCTGGTTTTCGATGAAGAATTGGGGTTGCACCGACTTGCCGACGTCGTGGTAAAGGGCACCGACCCGGGTCAGCATCGCGTTGGCTCCGATCGCCCGGGCAGCCTGCTCAGCCAGGTTGGCGACTTGCAAGCTGTGCTGATAGGTTCCTGGAGCTGAACGCAGCAACTGTTGAAGCAGTGGGTGATCGGGCCGGGAAAGTTCAATCAGCTGCAGGTTGGTCGTGATCCCGAGCAGGTTCCCGATTAGCACCAGCAGCCCGAATACCAGGCTGGCCGAGAACAAGCCGGTGGCGAGGGCTGCCCCCAATAAAGAGGCCTTGCCCATTGTATCGGTGGCCGGATCGGGAAAGCGGAATGCGATGACCACCGCCACTGCCGCCAGGTCGGCCGCCAGGCCGGCCCAGACGAAGATGCTGAGCCTTTCTGCCCGGCCGATGGTCAACGCGCCCAGGATTCCGGCGAGCATGTAGTACAGGCCCAGCTCCAGCCCGCGCTGGGCAGCCAGTCCGGCGAGAGTGCCGAGCACTAAGGCGGACATCACTCCCATTCCCGGCCCGACCAGGATCGCCATGAGCATCGGCAGCATCGCCACTGGAAAGAGGTAGGGAAGTATCGTGCGCTCTGGAATGGCGAAGCCCATTCCGAGGGCGGTGACGACAAAGAGCAGAGCGCTCAATCCCACCAGCCGCAAGCTGCCGACGAATTCGGGGAAGGCCCGATAGGCGAATAGGGCCGTCGCAGCGCCCAAGACGGTCACAATCAATCCATTGACCGCCAGACCCTGCAGCCGATTCGGGGGCTCGAGCAGCCCGAACTTGCTCAACGCTTCGATCTCGAGCTCGCCAACCACCTGGCCGCGGGTGACGATCGTCTCCCCAAGCGCAAAAGTGCGATTGACCGGGGCGACTGAATTCCGGGCCTCCTGGCGGGCAAACTGGGTCGCGTTCGCATTGTAAAGAGCGTTGGGCGCGACAAAGCCCCCGACCAAACCGACCACCAGATCGGCCTGTTCAAGCGCCATGTTGATGCTCACCAAGGTCGGCAACGTTCGCCGGGCGGATTCAACTTGCCCTTCGCGGATCTCGCTCTGCATCACTTGTTCGAGCACCGAAGTCGCTTCGAGCTGAAGCGCTTCCCAACGGGTGGGAGGCAGAATCAGGATGGCCTGAGCCGTTTCGGGGGTAAGCTGGACCTCCGAGAGCCCCAGCACCGCCTCCCGACGCTGTTGCGGGGTGGAGCTGTCATCCGCCCGGATGGCCGCAATGGCTTCCAAGGCCGCCTTCAACCGTTCGAGCTGCTGCCGGGCGATCGCGCTGCTGGGAGGGTCGTACACTTCTGCAACCGCACTCTCCGCTGCGGATCGGCTCTCTTCGGTGAGGACCTGGCTTTCATAGGTCAGGCCGAAAGGGGCAAGGAGGTCTTGGGGAGAGACGTCCCCAACCGAGAGGATCAGCGCAGAGCCGTCTTGGAGGGTGCCGACCGAGATCCCGGCCACGGTCCCGACCACGCCCAGGCTCAGAATCAACCAGAGCCGGGTCGCATCCCAAACCCGTACCAACCGCCTTCTCAAACTCAGGCTATCGGGGGATTCCATGCCGGGTCAGGAGGCTTTCAGCAAGTTCCGGACCGCCTGGCTAAGCGCCTTTCCATCGGCGCGGCCCTGCACGGTCGGGATAAGGGCCTTCATGACCAACCCCATCTGGTCCGGGCTGCTAGCACCGACCTCCCGGATGGCCTGGAGCACCAGGTCTTCGAGCTCCCGCTCGGTAAGCGGCTGGGGCAGGAAGGACTCCAGAAACGCCAGCTCGGCCTGGGCGGCTTGGACCAGATCCTGCCGGCCGGCCCGCTCGGCGTCGGCGATGGTCTCCCGCCGGCCCTTCGCCTCTTTCTGTAGGAGCGAAAGGGCTCCCCCTTCGTCCAGCGGGCCGCCACGGTCGACCTCGGCCAGCTTCCAGGCAGCCAGGACCATCCGCAGGGTTCGTTTGGCAAGCTCGTCGCCGGCGCGAATAGCGTCGTGGAGGCGGGTTTCTAATTCGGGCTTCGTAACCACGCTGCGATTATACAGCAGCGACCTAAGCATACCGTTGTCGGCCCCGCAAATGGGGTTTGTGACTAACATAAGTCTACCTTGATTTGGAGCGGACTAGGGCGTGGGCTGCAGGACCGAGAAATTGTCGAACAACACGTCGGTGCCGGGGAGATCGTACGTTCCTGCGATCAGTCCAATGTCTCCGCTCGCCCACTCGGCTGCCTGGGCTTCGGAGACCAGCCGCCCGTTGACGTAGAGCGCCAATCGGTAGCCATCACAGTCCGCCCTCAAGTGGTTTGACCGTTGGCCGCGGTTGACGGCTTCGGAGGGAAGCAGGCTCTTGTCGCTCAGCAGGCGGCGCCGGCCATCCTTGTAGACCCCAATGCCGGCGTAGCCGTCGCTGGAGGCCAGGAAGAAGTAGAAGTTGCGGGAGTCCTGATAGCGGCAGAGTACACCGAAGACATTGTTGTCGGGACCGCCGACCTTAGTGATATCGACCTCGATCCGGACGTCTGAGAGGGCCAGGTTGGGATTGGCCCAGGCGTCAGTGTTGGGATCCAACACGTTGATCCGGTAGGCCCCGTCTGAGTAGTCTGACAGGTAGGTGGTGTCATGATAGCGATCCCAGCCGCTGGTGGGGCGCGAGAAGTCATCCTGAAAAATGACTTGCCCCGGATCGACACTCGAGGAAAGGGCCTGGCAGGCGGCTAGCAGGCTAAGGAACGATGTGATCAGCGCTCGACGGGCGACCGGCATCCTAGGGACCCAGATTCTCCAAGGATCGGCGGGCCAGATTCCCCACCCAGCCGCCCGCATCCAATTGTGAAGCGGTCTGCAGCGCCCGGCGTCCAGAGGCGAGATCTCCGAGCACTAGCTCCAACAGTCCGAGGTGATAGTGGCCGGACGCCAGCTGCGGGTCCGCCTCAATCGCACTTGAAAGCAGGCGCCCGGCCAAGGGCCAATTGCCGAGCAAGTAGTGACAGTATCCGAGCATATCCAGGGCGTCGGCCTGACCTGGGTTAAGCACCACGACCCGGCGGGCGGCCGGAAGACCGAGCGTTCCAACCTCGATCTCGTGATCCAGCGAGAACTGTGCCAGAAGCGTCCAATAGAGCGGCTCGTTTCCCGCCACTTCGGTCGCGTGAATGTAAGCAGCCTTGGCGGAGATCAAATCGCCGGAGGCCACGTAGGCGGCCGCCAGATCCACCGCGATCAGCGCATCATCGGGGGCAAGCGTGGCTGCCCGCTCGAAGGCCCTCAGGGCCTGAGCCGGATCGCCACTTAGACGCCAGTGCTTGCCGAGCAGCTCCTGAGGAAGGGCGGCATCGGGCGCCTCATCCGCTGCCTGTTGCAGATGGGCCAGGCCGTCGGTCCCCGATTGATCGAGTGCCAGCCCGAGGTAGGCCCGCGCTTCGGTATAGTCAGGCTGAATGGCCAGCGCATTGCTGAAGGCCGCCGCCGCCAGGGACCAATCTCCAGACCTAGCCATGAACTGCCCGACCTGGGCAAGGCTGAAGGAAGGATCGGCGTTCTCCCGAGCACCTTCGATGACCCGAATCAGTTGGTTGAGGTAGTCGGCTGAGTGCGGGTCCAGCTCGCCCGCCAATGCCAGGTGGCTGAGGGCGAGCTCCGGCTCGCGAACCGCAACCCATTGACCGAGCCTAAAGTAGGCCCAGCCAGGCTGGATGAAGGTCATGTGCTCCAGGAGAGCGAGCCCCGCCTCGGGCCGTCCGGTCAGCATGAACCCATCGATCGCGAGCTCAATCTCGGGGATTTGGGTCAGGCATTCGGATTCGGCGGCGGCCAGGCGGTCAACTGCTTCGGCCAGCTCACCGAGGGCGAGACTCACGGCGACCTCCAGGCACTCGCCCGCTTCGGCCGAGCCAGATCGTGCGTCCAGATGCGCCCGGGCGCCAGCCGGATCGCCGAGCATCAGCGCCGATTGCGCCGCCAGCAAGTGCGCGGCCGATAGGTCCGGCTCGAGCGCCAGGGCCAGTTCGAAATCGCCCAGGGCCCGGTCGGGCTGGCCGAGCTGAAGCGAACGGACCCCAGCCCAAAGATGCTCAGCCAGTCCAGGTGAACCGGGTGTAGGGCCCAAAGCCAGTAGCAGCCCGACGGATACAGCGAGCTGCACTCCACGAGGCCGCAGCCACTCCATGCTGCGGGATTATAGCGGGGGGTGCTGGGCATACCAGCAAGTACCCCAAGGCTATAATTGCGGACGAATCTGCAGGAGATCGCCAGTATGGACTTCAGCCTCGGGCCAGAACACGAGCTGGTCCAGAAGATGGTCCGCGAATTTGCCCAGAAGGAAGTTGCGCCCTTCATTCAAGAGTGGGACCGCAAGCAGCAGATGGCCCCCGAGGTGCTCCCCAGGATGGGTAAGCTGGGGATCCTCGGTATCTGTTTTCCGGTCAGCCTTGGCGGTCAGGGCATGGACTTCATCTCCCTGGGGCTGGCCTGCGAGGAACTGGAGGCGGTGGATACCACCCTGCGGGTGGTGATGTCGGTTCACGTCGGCCTGTGCGGGCTCAGCCTGCTGCAATGGGGAACCGAGGCCCAGCAAGAGGAATTCCTAATCCCGCTGGCCCGAGGGGAGAAGATCGGCTGCGGGGCATTCTCGGAACCCGGGGCGGGTACGGATGTCGCGAACCTGCAGACTACTGCCAAGCAGGATGGAACCGACTACATCCTTAACGGCGAGAAAATGTGGATCTCGCTGGCCAGCAAGGCAGATTTCGCTTTGCTCACTGCTCGCACTGATCCGAGTCCCAAGCGGCGCAGCCAGGGCCTCTCCTCCTTTATTGTGGATCTGCGCAGCAAAGGCGTGACAACCGGCGATATCAAAGGAAAGCTCGGGGTGCGGGCGGGCTCGACCGGTTGGATATCCATGCAGGACGTCCGAGTCCCTCAAACTGCCCGGCTTGGCGAGCAGGGGGAGGGATTCAAAATCACCATGTCGGCCTTCGACAGCGGTCGGTACACGGTGGCCGCCGGAGCCGCCGGGCTGATTCGGGCCTGCCTGGAAGCCAGCGTGGCCTATTCCAAGGATCGCAAGACCTTCGGGCAGCCGATCGCCGATCACCAACTGGTTCAGGCTAAGATCGCCCGAATGGCCAGTGATTACGAGATCGCCAAGCTTCTTTTCTTGAAAGCCGGCTGGCTGAAGAACCAGGGAGTTCGGAACACGTATGAGACCTCCATGGCAAAACGATTCGCCACCGATGCCTCCTTCAACGCGGCCTCTGAGGCGATTGCGGTCCATGGGAGCTATGGCTACAGCGATGAATTCGCGGTGGAACGCTATTTGCGCAATGCCCGCGGGGCGATGATCTACGAAGGGACCAATGAGATCCACTCGCTGATTCAGGCCGGCTATGCACTCGGGGATCGGACCGACAAGGCGCTGCGACGCGAAATGCCGGGCTACGACCCGGAGCGCTGGCAGGCCGTATGAAAGTTGTCGTCTGCGTCAAACAAACGCCGGATACCGCTGCGACGCTTACCGTCGTTGAAGGAAAGGCCGCCTGGGGCGACGCGCCGCTGGTCTTGAATCCGTGGGACGAATACGCGGTCGAGCAGGCCCTGCGGGCCAAAGAGGCGCACGGGGGGAGCGTCACTGCGCTGAGCCTTGGTCCGGAGTCCGCCAAGGAGGCGCTGAAGCAAGCACTCGCCATGGGCTGCGACGAGGCGATTCTGATTAGCGATCCGGGGTTTGAGACGGCCGACTCGCTGGTCGTCTCAGCCGCGTTGGCGGCGGCCATCAAGAAAATCGAATCGCCAGATATCATTTTCTTCGGCAAGGCGGCGGTAGACACTGATACCGGAGTGACCGGACCTCAGGTTGCCCGCCGGCTAGGGTGGCCATCCTTGAACCTGGTCGCGGCAATCACCCAGCTCGATCCAGGTGCGAAGACCATCACGGTCGAACGCCTGCTGGAGGAGGGCCGGCAAATCGTGCGCAGCTCGCTCCCAGCGGTGGTAAGCGTTGTGAAGGAGATCAACGAGCCGCGCTACCCGTCCTTCATGGGAATCCGGAAAGCCTCCAAGGCCGTGATCCCGACTTGGACCGCGGCCGAGATCGGCCTGCAGCCGATCCCGGCACCGGCTCTGACCTGGCCGGAAGTGACCGCTCCGGCGCGGGCCGAGCAAAGCTGCGAGTTCATCCCGGGCGACACCCCTCAGCAGCAGGCCGCGGGCCTGGTGGAGCGGATGATCGCCGAGAAGCTGATCTGATGGTGCTGGTCTATATCGAACACGTTGGCGACAAGGCGCCCGCCGCGGCCTGGGAAGCCCTGGGAGCCGGAATCCGGATGGCGGAAGGCTCCGAGATTCAGGCCGTCGTGATGGGGCGGGGGGTCGAAGGGCTGGCAACGGAGGCCATCGCCTATGGGGCGGACACCGTCTGGCTGGCAGACGACGACCGCCTTCAGGAATTCCGGCCGGAAGTTTTCGCCGATGGTCTGGGCGAGATCATCCGGCAGAGCGGGGTCGAGACGGTCCTTTTTCCGACCACCAGCCGGGCCCGGGAATTGGCCGCCCTGGTCGCGGTCGACTTCGATACGGGGATAACGCCCGACGCAATTCAGCTCGATCGACAGAACGGTGCGATCACAGCCACCCGCCCGATCTATGCCGGGAAGCTCTTGACGAAAGAAGTCAACCTCGGCCGGCGGCCGCAGGTGTTGACAGTCCGCAGTCGATCGTTCCCAGCTCCCGAGCCAGACCCCGGTCGGGCAGGTGAGATCACTCGAGTCAAGCTCAACCTTGGGCAGCCGCGCACCGAGGTATTGGGCTACAAGCAGTCCGGCGGCGGGGTCAGCCTGGCCGACGCGGCCATTATCGTCTCCGGTGGACGGGGGGTTGCGAACAACCCCGCGCTGCAGCCGCCCCCAGAGCTCACTGGCGAAAAGGACCAGGAGATCTGGCGGGCCCAGCAGGGATTCAAGCTGGTTGGCGAGTTGGCGGGAGTCCTGGGGGCCGCGGTCGGGGCAAGTCGAGCGGCAGTAGACGCCGGATACATCCCGTATGCCCATCAAGTCGGCCAGACCGGCAAAGTCGTTTCACCGGACCTCTATATCGCTTGCGGCATATCGGGGGCGATCCAGCACCTGGCCGGGATGCGCACCGCCAAGACCATCGTGGCCATCAATAAGGATGCCGACGCCCCGATCTTCAAGCTCGCACGTTTTGGGGTGGTTGGTGATCTGCACCAGATCCTCCCCGCCTTGATCAGCGAGCTCAGGCAGCGCTTGGGAAAGTAATCGGCCCCGGCGAGCGCCCAGGGCCGACAGCGCCCCTGCGGCGACTCGAACGCCGGCATCTGCCTCCGGAGGGCAGCGCTCTATCCACTGAGCTACAGGGGCCAATTGGGATTGTATCCGATCGAACAGTGGCCCTCAAGCCGCGTAAGCCTTGCTTAATCGGGCCGTGCGTAAATGAAGGTCACCGAAACCAGGGGTCGCATGAACAGAAATCCGTCATTCGCTCGTAAGCTGAGAGGATCGGCTCGGATCGTTGCCCTCGGTGTGGCGCTGCTATTGGCCGGCTGCCGATCGGCCGCCCCGGCCACCGCCGCTCCAATCCTGCCGTTGCCCGCCGAGTCAGAGCGGAGCGGCGAGGATGATCCCGTGACGGCAGACTCTCCAACCCAAGCTCAGGAATCCGACCGTTCTTTCGCCGGAACAAACCCCGCCCCGGAATTCCCAGTGGGGCTGGACTGGCTAAACACCGCCCGACCGCTGACCCTGGCAGAGCTCAAAGGAAAGATCGTGCTGCTGGACTTCTGGACTTATGGATGCATCAACTGCATGCACAACTTTCCAGGGCTCAAGCAGTTGGAAGCCGAATATCCCGACGAACTTGTCGTTATCGGGGTTCACTCCGCCAAATTCCAGAACGAAGGCGAGACCGAGAACATCCGCCAAATCATCCTCCGCTACGACCTGGAGCACGCGGTGGTAAACGACAATCAGTTCCTGGTCTGGAATACCTGGGGCGCTCGTGCTTGGCCGACTCTGGTACTGATTGACCCGCGCGGCAATGTCGTCGGAGGGCACTCAGGCGAAGGGGTGTATCCGATCTTCAAGCCCGTCATCGATTCGCTGGTCAGCGAGTTTGACCAGCTTGGGCTGCTGGACCGGACTTCGCTCGAGCTCCGGCTTGAGAAGGAGGGGCTGCCCTCCACCGTGCTTGCTTTCCCTGGAAAAGTATTGGCGGATCCCGATCGCGGACGGCTGTTTGTGGCCGACACCAATCATCATCGGATCATTGTCGCCGATCTCACGACCGGCGAGATCGAGGCCGTCTACGGAACCGGTCAATCCGGATTTCAGGATGGCCCGGCCGAGGCCAGCCAGTTTCGGTATCCGCAGGGCATGGCCCTGACGGATGACGGGGAGGGTCTGTTCGTAGCCGACGTCGACAACCACGCCATCCGGCAGATCGATCTCACCGGCGGTCAGGTTTCGACTCTGGTCGGCACCGGAATCCAGGCCGGCCAGTATCCACCGGCCTCCGGCCTGGCCGCGGAAGTTGAGCTCAGCTCCCCCTGGGACGTTGTGCTGCGCGGCGACGAGCTGTTCATTGCAATGGCCGGATCCCATCAGATCTGGCGGATGAACCTAACAACGGGTGAGGCCGAGGCCTATGCCGGCAGCGGCCGCGAAGGCACCCAGGATGGACCGGTGGCCGGCGCAGAGCTCGCCCAACCTAGCGGACTCACCGTGGGGCCCGATGACCGCTTGTATTTCGCCGATTCGGAAGGAAGCAGTATTCGCTGGGTCGAACTGACCGGAAATTCCCCGGCGGTGGGTACCCTGGCTGGCAGCGGCCTCAGCTTGTTCGATTTCGGGGATCTCGACGGAGTCGGAGGTCAGGCTCGGCTCCAACACCCGCTCGGGATCTCCTCGGACGGGATCTACCTGTACGTGGCGGACACCTACAACAGCAAGATCAAACGGATTGACCCGGCCTCCGGCGAGGTGGTTTCCATGCTGGGGAGCGAGCAGGGCTGGAGAGATGGCCGCGATCCGCGCTTTTACGAGCCCGGCGGGCTTCATTTCGCGGGCGGCAGATTGTACGTGGCCGACACCAACAACCATTCCATCCGGGTGGTTGACCTGACCGGCGGAGAAACGACGACCCTCGTGCTGAGTGGCATTGAGGTGTTTTCAGGCTCGCAGCCCGGCGCTCTCGGTACCCTGGTCGACCTGCCGCCGGTCGAGATCGGAGTCGGGACAGGCACCGTTGTGCTGGAAATCCAGCTGCCGGCCGGCTACAAAATTAACGACCTGGCGCCGTCATCGGTAGCGTGGGAGGTCGAGGGTTCGAGTGTGCGATTGGCGGCCGACTCCAACCGGAGCGCCAAGGGGCTGGAGTTTCCGATCGAGCTCGCGGCCGACTTTAGCGAAGGCAGGGGGGCCCTGATTGCAGACCTCACCTTGTACTACTGTGAGGCCGACAAGCAGACCCTCTGCCTGATCGACCAAGCTCGCCTGCGGCTTCCGCTCTCGGTGGTCAAGGATGCCGAGCCAGTCGCACGCTTGCACTACGAAATCCCTACCCCCGCGATCAAGTCAGGCTGAGGTGAGCATGGATAAACGGATCGGGTTCATCGGGCTTGGCCTGATGGGAAAGCCAATGTCGCTCAATCTCATCAAGGCCGGCTTTGAGCTGACCGTGCACAGCCGCAGCCGCGCCCCGATACAGGAGCTGGCCGCGGCCGGCGCGGCAGTGGCCGGCTCGGCGCGGGAGCTGGCCGAGTCGTCTGAGATCGTCATTACTTGCCTGCCGGATTCGCCGGATGTCGAGGCCGTGGTGCTCGGGAGCTCGGGAGTCCTGGAGGGAGCCGCGCCGGGCAGCCTCTTCATCGATCACAGCACGATCAAACCCGAAGTGGCCCGCCGGATCGCCGACCAGCTCGGCCAGCATGGAGTGTTGGCGCTGGACGCGCCGGTATCGGGCGGCGACGTGGGAGCCAAGGCTGGGACGTTAGCGATCATGGTTGGCGGGCCTCCGGAGGCCTTCGAACGGGCCAGGCCGGTATTCGAGGCGGTCGGCAAGACGATCACCTATGTTGGCAGGAGTGGGGCCGGACAGGTCGCCAAGGCCTGCAACCAGATCATGGTGGCGGCTCAAATGACCGCGCTGGCGGAGTTGCTGCTGCTGGCCCAGAAACTGGGGGTCTCGGCGCCGCGAGTCGTCGAAGCGATCAAGGGTGGAGCGGCCCAGTGTTGGACGCTCGATGTCAAACCGGCCCGGCTGTTTGCCGGCGAGCGACGACCGGGGTTCAAGGCCCATCTCATGCACAAAGACTTGGCTATCGTGCTTGACACGGCTCGGGCTTATGGCATGCCGCTGCCCGTCACTGCGACGAACATGCAGCTCTTTGAGTCGATGTTGCAGCTGGGGATGCGCGAGTTGGACAACTCGGCGGTGATCGGAGTCCTGGAGGCGATGTCGGGCGAGAAGCTGCACGAGGAAGGCCGCCCGATCTAACGTGACCTGCCGGAGCGACCGGAGGCCACAGGATTACTCGATCAAAAACACCACCAGCTGGCGTGGACCATGCACCCCCACCGTCAACGTCATCTCGATATCGGCTGTCCGGGAGGGTCCGCTGATCAACACCAGATTCGAAGTCCCGGCGACGTAGCCTGAGCCCCCCGCGGTCAGCCACCCCGCCAGGTCGGGGTACACATCCTTCGACCGCACAACTGCCAGGTGGGTTTCGGGCAGCAGGGAGGGCAGCAGCGACCGGCGTGAACTGCCTGACAGCACCACCGTCCCGGTATCGGCGAACGCAGCGACGGCCCCGGTCAGTCCGACCTGGACCTCGCCAAAATCGCGCAGGGACTGAGTCCGTTGGGGCCCGTCCGGAACTTCGGGCAGAACAACTGGAAACCCCTCTTGCTCCAGCCGCTGGAGAACAGTGAAGAGAATCGGCTCCACCGGACCCCAAGACAACAATCGGCTGGCCCCCAACACGTAGAGCTGACCGACGATTCGGTCCGCCGCCTCGAGCTCGGCGCAGCGGATTACCTCGCCGCCCAGGTCCTTAAGCCTCGCCTCGAATTGGTCCGTCCGCTGGCCGGGCGTGAGGGTCTCCACGGGCGCAGCGGGCGTCTCCACCCTCGGCTCTAACTCCGGGCGGCGGTCCGCTGCCGGCCTCCTCACTTTGCGAAGCCGCGATCGCAGGGGTCGAGTTGAGAACTGGGGGAAGTCGCGGAATCGGGTCCACTCTGCGAACGGTCCGGGGAGTTGGGTGATCCACCCGGCTCGCCGGGCCAACAGCCGGCCACCGAGCGCCGCCGCCCGCTGGGCCCAGCGAAACCGGGTCGGTGATTTCGCTACCCAGCTGAACAGCCGGATGCCGCGCTCGAGCGGCTTCAGCTCGCTCCGGGCCCGAACGTCCAGCAGCAGGCCGGGAATGTCGATCCCGACCGGGCAGGCCTCCATGCAAGCTCCGCATAGGGTCGAGGCCTGGGCGAGATGGCCGTATTTCTGGAGCCCGAAAAGAGCAGGCGACAACACGGACCCGATCGGTCCGGAGTAGACACTGTCATAGGCATGGCCACCGGCCTCGCGAAAGATCGGACAGGCGTTGAGGCAGGAGCCGCAGCGGATGCACAGGAGCGCCTCGGCCGCCGCGGTCTCTGCCACCCTTGAGCGGCCGTTGTCTACCAAGACCAGGTATCGTTCAGCGGGACCTTCCGGATCGCCGGGTCGGCGGGGACCGTGGATGAGCGACACGTAACTGCTGATCGACTGACCGGTTGCGAACCGGGGCAAGAGCTGCAGCATCACCGCCAGGTCATCCAGGGTGGGGACCAGCCGTTCGATCCCCATCACTGCGATGTGCACCGGCGGCAGGGTCGCGACCATCCGGCCGTTTCCTTCGTTGGTGACCAAGCACAGCGTACCGGTCTCAGCCACCCCGAAATTCACGCCCGTAATCCCGACGGGGGTGGTCAAGAAAACTTCGCGCAATCGGCTGCGGACTTCGGCGTTGATCTGCTCCGCGTCGTCGCTCAGGACCGCGCCAAGCTGGCTGCGGAAAGTTTCGGCCACCTGCTCAGTGCTTAGGTGCAGGGCGGGGGTCATGATATGGGCCGGCTTCTCACCTCTGAGCTGAACGATATACTCGCCCAGGTCGGTTTCTATTGCTCGGACTCCGGCGGCCTCGAGGGCGGCGTTCACCCCCAACTCCTCGGTCAGCATCGATTTGGACTTAGCCACCAGATTAGCCTTGTGGCTGCGGACAATCTCCAGAATGAGCCGGTTGGCTTCGGCCGCGTCGGCCGCCCGCCGGAGCTGGACGCCGTTGTCTGCCAAGCGGGACCCAAACAGCTCCAGGTAGGCCTCCAGCCCGAACACCACCTGCTGGCGGATCGAACGGGCTCGCTGCCGCAGATCGCCCGCCTCGGGGAGTTCCTGCAGTGCCTCCATCCGGGCCCGTTGGCGGGCATCGGCGTTCTGGTCGAGCAGTCGCTGCAGCTGGGGATCCGCGATCGCGCGGCGGGCTCGCTGGCGAAAGGCCAAGGTCACTTCAGCCCCGCCTCCCGGCCGGCCAACAGCTGCGCCAGATGGGAACAGCGCACCGGGGAGCCGGTCCGCCGCAGGCCACCCTCGATCTGCATCAGACAACTCACATCGCAGCCCGCGACAAGCTCGACGCCGGAGTTCCGAATCCGCTCCAGGGTACGCTCGAGCATTTCTCGGGAAATCTCAGGCATCTCAACCGAGAATAGGCCGCCAAACCCGCAGCACTCCGGGCTGAGTCGCTCGATTGAAGCTCCGTCGATCCCCTCGAGCAGCCGAAGCGGCTGGCGGTCCACACCCAATCCCCGCAGCAGATGGCAGGAAGGGTGATATCCAATTACAAGCGGAAGGGAGGCCTCCAAATCGGCCACCAGCAGCTGATCGACCAGGAACTCGCTGAACTCGAATGTTCGGTCGGCCAGCCGCCGCGCTCGCTCCAACTCCTCGGGTTGATCCGCCAGCAGTTCTGGATAGTGATGGCGGATCATCTGGGAGCAGGATCCGGAAGGCACCACCACAACGTCCTCCGCGGCGAGGGCCTCCAGGGTGTGAAGCGCCAGTCTGCGCGCTTCGGCCCGCGAGCCGGCGTTGAGCGCCGGTTGCCCGCAGCAGGTTTGACCTGGCGGAAACCAGGTCTCTACCCCGGCCCGGGTCAACACCTCAACGACCGCTTCCCCGACCTCGGGAAACAAGCTATCCACCAAGCAGGTGGCAAATAGCTGGATCCTCATCGGTATTGGTGCACTGGCCGCTTTAGGTTGAACCGGGTGTGAAACGGCGGGACCGCCGCGGTGGTGCGGCGGTCCACAGTCGGGGCGGGCGGATTCGAACCGCCGACCCCCTGCACCCCATGCAGGTGCGCTAACCGGGCTGCGCTACGCCCCGAGAATACTGTGCGGATTATAGATTGGCCCGTACGGCTACGGAAGGGTCACCCCCGCGCCGAAATACCCGAGGACTCTGGCGGTGTGGCGGACGCCCCGGACGAAGTAATCGATGACGATGTTCTCATTCGGGGCATGCACGTTGGAGCCGGGGTAGCCGAGACCGGCGGTTGCGACCGGGACCCCGAGCCCGTGGATGAAGGCGTGGTTCGGGCCGGAACCTCCCAAGAGCGGCCTAATCAATTGGGGAACACCGTAAACCTCGATTGCCGAGTTGACGACGAGCTGCAGGAACGGATCGTCCGGATCCGTTCGGGCGGGGGGCTCGCTGCCGAGCTCGCGGATCTCGACGTCCGGGTAGCCCTCCGCGTCCAGATGGGCTCGCAGCTGCTCCAGGACCTCGCTTGGCCGCTGATCCGGGACCAGGCGGAAATCGACCTTCGCGCTGGCCCGGGCCGGGAGCACGGTCTTGCTGCCGGGACCCTGATAGCCGGCCGTCAACCCACAAATGGTGCAGGTCGGGACAAAGACCTGCTCCCGCTGCAGGTCCAGACCGCCCTCGATTCCTTTTAGGTACCGCTTGATTCCGTAATACTCCCGAAAATAGTCGCTTGGGTCGGGGATCTGCTCCAGCAGCGCCAGATCGCGTTCGGTGGGCGGCACCACCCGGTCGTAGAAGCCGGGAAGCCGGATCATTTCGTCCGACCCTTTGAGGGTGCGCAGCGCCCAGATCAGGCGCCAGGCCGCGTTGGGGAAGATCGATCCGCTCAGGCCGGAGTGCGAGTCGCGGGAGGCCGTCTCCACGCTCAGCTCGACATAGCAGATGCCGCGCATGCCGGCATCCTGAATCGGCGTGCCCTCGTGGTTGAGTTCTCCAAACTCCCAGAGGCAGGCGTCCGCCGCCAAGAGCTTGGAGTGGCGGGCCACGAACTCAGGCAAGTGGACGCTGCCGACCTCCTCCTCTCCTTCGATGACGAACTTGATGGAACATGGGAGCTCGCCTTCGACCTCCAGAAACGCGTCCACGGCCGCCAGCCGACACATGATGTGGCCTTTGTCATCGCTAACGCCTCGGGCAAACAATTGGCCGTTGCGCCGGCTCGGTTCGAAGGGGGGCGTCGTCCACAGATCGAGCGGCTCGGCGGGCTGCACGTCGTAGTGGTTGTACAGCAACATTGTCCGGTCGCCCCGGCCGGACCGCTCGGCAAAGACTACCGGATGCCCGTCGGTTTCCAGGACTTTGGTCTCGAAGCCTCGAGCCTGAAGCATCTCGGCCACCAGCCCGGCGCATTCCTGCATCCCCAATCCCTGGGCCGACACGCTGGGTTGGGCACATAGTCGGCCGAGCTCCTCAAGGGTGCTTTCGAGCTTGTTGTCGATTGCGCGGTCGATTGCGTGCCAGTCGGTCAGCATGGGCCGATTATAGCCGCGGGACAGACCAAGTTCGCATTCTGTTGGGATCGAATCTATAATCCGCCGCCTTTCATGCGAATCTACGACGTCTCGGTCGGGATTTCGCCAGAGATCCCAGTCTGGCCGGGCGATGCGCCGGTTCGGCTCGAGCGGACCCAGTCGATGGACGATGGAGCCCACGCCAATGTGTCGCGCTTCGAGGCCGGCGTACATGTCGGCACGCACGTCGATGCTCCGCTGCACTTCATTCGCGGCGGACGCAGCGTCGATTCAATTCCGCTCAAGTCACTGATCGGGCGGGCCTACGTCGTTGAGTTGAAGCGGGCAGAAGTCTTGAATGCCTCCACCCTCGCAGGGGCCGGAATCCCGCCCCGCACTCGGCGGCTGCTGTTCAAGACCCGCAACTCGGAGTTCTGGACTAAGGGTGAGCGTAAGTTTCGGCGTGACTTCGTGGCGGTCGATCCCAGTGGGGCGGAATGGATGGTGCGGAAGGGTGTCCGCCTGGTAGGGGTCGACTATCTTTCGGTGGCACCGTTTGGCGACAGTGTGCCTACCCACCAGATCCTCTTGGAGGCCGGCGTGGTGGTTGTCGAGGGATTGAACCTGGCCGCAGTTCCTAAAGGTCGCTACACGATCTACTGCCTGCCGCTCAAGCTGATCGGCAGCGATGGCGCGCCAGCCCGGGTGATCCTGGTTGGGGTCTAAGCTACTCAACCGCTCAGGCCCCACCTGACCCTTGATTTCGCTGAACGGCATCTTCCCTCCGATCCCCACCCCCTTCGGTTCAGATGAATCGATCAATTTCATTCAACTGAAATCCAATCTAACCCGCTGGAACACTTGGCCGCTTGACGGATATGTGGTGGCCGGCTCGACCGGAGAGTCGGTCTCGCTGACTGCCGATGAGCGGGTTGACCTGGTTCGAGCGGTGCGGGCTGCCATCCCGAGCGAAAAATTGCTGATTGCGGGGGCGGGCCTGGAGTCCACTCGCCAAACAGTCGAATTGGTCAGGCGGATGGCCGATTCCGGTGCGGATGCGGTGATTGTCGTCACCCCGAGCTACTTCGCCCCCAGCCTCGGGCCACGCGGACTGATCGCCCACTACCTGTCCATAGCCGAGGCCTCGAGCCTGCCGGTCATCCTCTACAGTGTCCCGATCTATACCCATCTCGATCTGCCGATCGAGGTGGTCCGGGAACTCACGGCTCACCCAAGGGTGGTCGGGGTCAAGGAGAGTGGGGGCAGCCTGGCCAAGATCACCTCGCTCGTCGATCAGACCCCGAAGGACTTCCAAGTGTTGGTCGGGTCTGCCGGACTCCTGCTCGGCGCACTGGTGGTCGGGGCGGTCGGTTGCATCCCGGCGCTAGGAAATGTGGCGGCGACCCAAATCCGTGAATTAATGACGGCGTTCCAGCGGGGAGATCTGACCCGGGCGCGGGAAGTTCAGGCGAACCTGGTTGAGCCCAACGAGATTCTTACTGCCCGCTTCGGGGTTGCCGGAGTCAAGGCCGCCCTCGACCTGGTTGGCCTCTATGGCGGACCGCCGCGCTCGCCGCTGCAGCCGCTCGGTGAACCCGAGCTGGAGGTCGTGAGCGATGCGTTGAGTCGGGCCGGAATGCTCTAGCCGATCAATCCGGGTGGCGATAGCTGCTCAAAGCTGACCGCTGCGGCCCCAGTTCGCAAGCATGTCCTGGTACTCGGGATCGGCGTACCGCTCCAGCCGGAACCAGCGAGCGTAGCCAGGCAGCTCGCCACCCCCGATGTGGGCGGCCAGCAGCTCGCCGCAGGCCGAGGAGGCCATGAGGCCGTAGCCGGACAGGGCGCCGATCACCCAGGATCCTTCTAACGGTAACGGGCCAACCAGAGGCCGGTTCTCCCGCGTCTTTGTGTAGTAGCCCCCGTCTACGAATGGTTTGGGCGGTGCTTCGAAGTAGCCGCGCAGCTTCGGAACCATAGTCGCCATGCCGCGCAACCCGATCTCGGCATGCTGTGGGTCGAACTGAAGCGGAAAACTCGGCTCCACCGGGTCCGTGTGATAGGTCCAGAGCAGTAGCACCACCGGGCTGTCTGCCGGTCCATCCGGCCGGCCGTGCACGCCGCGGGGGAACTCCTCGAGCAGGTGGCGACTCGCAGGCTCTCTTTCCAATAATTGGCGCTCGCTTTCCTGCCATGGCAGACGCTGGGGATCGGTCCAAATCAATAGTGGGGCGGATCGTGGGAAGGCGCCCAGCCGATCGCTGAACGCAATCTTGGCGTGCAGTTCGGAGAATACCGGAAGCTCAACGCCTAACATCGCCGCGACCCGTTTCAGGTGCGGGCCGGCCGCGTTGACGAAGTGCCTCACCGCGACCCGGGTCGGTCCCTGCCCAGTCTGGAGCCGAACGGCCTGGACCCGGCCGTTTCGCTGCTCGACTTGGTCCAAGGTTCCTGTGACGAATCGAATGCCGGCCGAGCGAGCCGTTTCGAGCATCAACTGGCCGAGCTGCTGGGCGCCAAACCAGCCTGCCCGCCGAGCATGCAGGACCGCAACGGTGGCCTCGCTGAGATAGGGGAATTGCTGCCCGATCAGCCCGGCGTCTGTGATCAGGTCTGCTCCGGTCGGCTGTCCCTCGAAACCGGCGGCCGGCGCCGGCACATACGGCGGGTCGCCCGGCGCGCCGGTGTGTTCTCGCAGCGGGCCGGCCCCTAGGGCAGCGGCCTCCCTTCCCTGGGCTCGAAACTCTTCGATTCGGGTCAGCTCGGCCGAGGCGAAGAGGTAGCCGCGGCGGGTCAGGTTGAACGGGTCTCCGTGGGCCCGGGCGAGCGACTCGAGGATATCGATGCTGCGATTCATCATCGCCACCATCGCGTCTCCCGGACCGGGCCACCAATTGCGGTAGCACTCCGTGGACTTGTCGCTGGTCAACGAGAGGGGTGGCCGTTCATCGATCAGCACCAGGTCGGTGAGCCCGCGGGCAACCGCCAGGTGGTAGGCCGTCGAGATCCCGGCGATCCCTGCGCCGCAGATCGCGACTTCAGCGGCCATTGTCGCCGGGCGCCGCGAGCAGCCTGCTCAACTCCTCACTCACATCGGTTCGGGGCACGAGCTTCGAATCGGCGCGCAGGCGGTCCGCGATCTCTGCCAAACTCTCACCCAGCTCCGGGTGGCGGTAGTCAGGCGCCAGATCAGCGAGCGGGATGGCCAGGTGGGCGAGCCGGGTAATCCGCGGATCAGGAATCTGGGAACCAGGACCGCGATAGATCTGATCGCCATAGAGAGACAGGTCGAGGTCGATGGTCCGCGGGGCGTACTTGTCGCTGGTCCGGACCCGCCCCGATTCGGCTTCGATCCTGCGCAGCTCCGCCCGCAGCGCGTCGGGAGGGCGGTCCACCTCAAGCAGCACGGCTGCGTTCAAGTAGTCCGGCTGAGGTCGACCCCCGATCGCCGGATTCTGATAAACCCCCGATATTCCCCGCAAGCGGCCGAGCTGGGTCAATCGTTCTATGGCCCGAGGCAAATTGTGTTCAGGATCCAGGTTCGAGCCGATGCTGACGAAGGCCAGTTCACCCAGCGCTGCCGGCCTCCCTCTCGATCTCGACCCCCACGGAGCGGGCGAAGCGCAGCGCGCCGGGTTTCTCAACCCGGACTCGAGCGCGCCGGACTCCGGGTTCGGCGAGGCAGATCGCTGCGATATCGGCCGCCAAGGCTTCCAGCGTGAATCGCTGAGTGCTTTCCACATGGGCGATGAGCTTCTTGGCCACCGTGCGGTAGTTGACGGTGTCTGCCAGATCGTCAGTCTGGCCGGCTCGGCTGAGATCTGCGGTGAGGGTAATGTTGACCAGGATGTCTTGTTCGACCTCCCGCTCCCAGTCGTTGACCCCAATGATCCCGCGCAGGAGCAGGTCTTTGATGACGATTAGGTCGGTTGGCGATTCGGAGGTCATTTCATCCGGTCAGATGCCGGCCACCGTCAAGCTGCAGGATCTCACCCGTCATTGACTTGGGTCCGGCCAGCAAGAACAGCAACCCCTCAACGGCTTCCTGGACGGTGCCCCAGCGTCCGGCAGGCACCCCGGCGATTGGATCTCCGCTTGCCGCGCCGTCAGCCGGGAGAATCGCGCCGAGGGCCAGCCCGTTGACCCGGATCGAGGGTGCCAGGGCCAGCGCCAGACCCCGGGTCATGGCAGCGAGGGCGGCCTTGCTGATCGAATACGGGAAATGATCGGCGGCTGGCAGGAGCGCCCGCCAATCCAGCAGGTTGACGATCGCGCCTGGCGCGCCGTGGCGGGCTTTGGCGAAGGCCTGTGAGATCAGGAACGGCGAAGTGAGGTTGACGCTGAAGTGGCGCTGCCAGGCTTCGACTGACGTCTCGAGCGCATCGACCGGCTCGAATATTGCCGCGTTATTGATTAGCAGGTCGACCTCAGGCACCAACTCGAGTGAACGCCGAATCAGCCCGGCGGCCTGCACTGGATCGGAGAGGTCGGCTTGAATCGCCACGCTCCGGCACCCGAGCTGCTGCACGACCTGCACGGCTTGCTCGGCACCGGCCTGGGAGTTCCCATAATGGATGACCAGGTCCGCACCCTCGCGGGCAATCGCTTCGGCGAAGGCGCGGCCGAGTCGTCGGCCCGCGCCGGTCACCAGGGCCGTATGGCCGCGAAGATCGTATTCGGACGACATCTGGTTATTGTACCCGTGCGATCACTCGGACCAGATATGGTAAGCTCTTGCCGCCTGTGCTAGTCAAACGATTTGTACAGGAGCAAACCATGGATATCGAGGAACATCTCAACACAATCGAGCACAAACATGAAATCGAGGCCGCGGCCGAGTTGTTGGGCGGCGTCGGGGTCGCCCGGCCGGAAGTCCAGGAGGCGGTCCGGAGCCTCTTGATTGCAGTGGGGGAAGACCCGAATCGGGAAGGGCTACAGGCGACCCCGAAGCGGGTGGCCCGGGCCTACGATGAGCTGCTGGCCGGCTACCGAGTCGATCCGCACCGGATGATCAACGACGCCCTCTTCAACGAGGCATACGACGAGATGGTGATCGTCCGCGACATCGAATTCTACAGCTTGTGCGAGCATCATATGCTACCGTTCATCGGAAAGGCGCATGTCGCCTACTTGCCGAACGGCAAGGTTCTCGGCCTCTCCAAGATCCCGCGGGTGGTCGATCTCTTTGCCCGCCGACTGCAGGTCCAGGAACGAATGACCCGCCAGATTGCCGATTTCTTGGACACGGCTCTCCATCCGCACGGCGTCGGCGTCGTAGTTGAAGGTCTGCACCTGTGTGCCATGATGCGCGGCGTCAAGAAAGCCAACGCTCGAATGATCACCAGCGCGCTGTGTGGAACGTTCTCCCAGAGTCCGCTCACCCGGCAAGAGTTTCTCGAGCATCTCTCAAGAGCTGGCAGCCACACGAGTCTGTGAGGGCGGAGCAGTCTAGGTCCAGGATCCAGGCCGAACTAGCCTATGCCCGGGCAGCTCGCGAACACGGAAACGAGGGGCGCGCCCGCGTCTCGGCCCGCCGGGCGGCGGGTTGGGCAGTAGACGCTTTCCTCAGCCGCAGCGCCGAACCTCCGTACCGCGGCGCCTTCGACCTCTTGGGCTGGTTGGAACGGGAAGGACCCGCGGAGCTGCGCCCGCCGGCGGCCCGCCTGAGGCAGCAAGTGACTAAAGACCACCGCCTGCCCCACGACGAAGATCCATTGGAAGACGCTGAACTGATTGTCCATACCCTGCTAGGCCTGGTGAATACGACCCAATGATAGGTGCCATTGACGTCGGCTCCGACCAGGCGCCGCTCGCTTTCAGAATTCGAGCCGCGATCGATCCCGAGATTCCGCCGACCATCATGCTGCATGGTTTAGGCGGAGACGAACAAGCCATTTGGGAACTGGCACCGGCGCTTCCGCCTGGGGGCCTGATTGTCGCTGCCCGCGCTCCATATCTCCAGGCCGGCGGCGGATATGGCTGGTTGCCGCAGATCGGGGCGTGGCCGCCGAAACTGGAGGAATTCGCAGAGTCGGTCCGGCTGCTGGAAACCCTGCTCCGCTACTTGGACCAATACCACGGATTGGATCGGGGGAGGCTGGTTCTGCTCGGCTTCAGCCAGGGCGGGGCGATGGCCTTTGCTGCGGCGATGATTACCGAGGCTGGATTGTCGATTCCGCCGGCAGCAATTGCGGTCGGGGCCGGTCATCTCCCGTTGGGCGACCTGAGCCCGCTCCGCGGATTGCCGGTTTTCTGGGGCCACGGCTCCCGGGATGAACTGATCCCGGTGTCGGTGGCCCGAAATGATGTCGAGCGCCTGCGAGCGGCCGGTGCTCAGGTGCAATACTGCGAGGCCGACGTCACCCACAAACTAGGGCTGGCCTGCCTGCGAGAGCTCAAGCAGTGGATCCCCGTCCGATCCGCCGACCCGCACAAGGATCTGCTCAGCCGATGAATGACTCGGACCTCGCGACCCGGTCTATCAATACGATCCGGTTCCTGGCAGCCGATGCGGTGCAGCAAGCCAACTCGGGCCATCCCGGTCTCCCCATGGGGGCTGCCAGCCTGGCCTACGTGCTCTGGACTCGCCACCTGCGGTTCGACCCGGCGGACCCGAAGTGGCCGAACCGGGATCGGTTTGTACTCTCGGCCGGGCATGGCTCCATGCTGCTGTACGCGATGTTGCACCTCACCGGATACGACCTCTCAATGGAGGAACTCCAGCGCTTCAGGCAATGGGGCAGCCTGACCCCCGGCCATCCGGAGCACGGCGATACGCCGGGAGTGGAGACTACCAGCGGACCCCTGGGCCAGGGGTTCGCCAACGCGGTCGGGATGGGGGTGGCCGCAGAACGGATGGCGGCCTACTACAACCGGGAAGCCTATCCAATCGTCGATCACTTCATCTATGCGATCGTCTCGGACGGAGACTTAATGGAAGGGATCGGCTCGGAGGCCGCCTCGCTGGCGGGACACCTCCGCCTGGGGCGATTGATCTACCTATATGACGACAACCGAATCTCGATCGATGGCAGCACCGATCTGGCATTCACCGAAGATCGGGCGGCGCGATTTCAGGCCTATGGATGGCACGTGAGCCGGGTCGATGACTTCTTGGACCTCGAAGCGATCCACACCGCGCTGCTGACCGCGGAGGCCGACCCACGCCCTTCGCTGATTGTGTGCCGGACCCATATCGGCTACGGGTTGCCGACCAGGCAAGACACCGCGGAGGCTCATGGAGAGCCGCCGGGAGAACAGGAACTGAGCGGGGCCAAGGACAAACTCGGTTGGCCGCAGCAGCCGCGATTCCTGGTCCCCCAGGACGTCCGGGCCCATCTGGAGTCCTCAGCCGATCGTGGCCGCGCTGCGAGGTCGGCCTGGCTCGCGATGCTGTCCGATTATCGGCGGGAACAGCCTGATCTTGCCAAGACCTGGGATCGAACTCAGACCGGCCAGCTGCCGGGCGGCCTGCGAGATAGCCTCCCGGAGTTCGCGGCGGACGAGAAAGGCCTGGCGACCCGGGCGGCTTCCGGCAAGACCCTCAATGCCCTGGCTATGAGGCTTCCCGAGTTGATCGGCGGTTCGGCTGACCTCAGTGGATCGAACCTGACCAAGATCAGCGGCGAGGCCCCCTTTTCGGCTTCGCACCGAATCGGGCGGTACGTTCACTTCGGAGTGCGTGAGCACGCAATGGGGGGGATGCTGAGCGGGATGGCTCTGTACGGCGGCCTTGTTCCGTACGGCGGCACGTTCCTGATCTTCTCGGACTACATGCGGCCGAGCTTGCGGTTGGCGGCGATGATGCGCTTGCGGGTGATCTACGTGTTCACTCACGACTCGATAGGGTTGGGCGAAGACGGCCCGACCCATCAGCCGATCGAGCACCTGGCCGCGCTGCGGGCCATTCCAAATCTGACCGTGATCCGTCCGGCGGATGCTAATGAGACCGCCTTCGCATGGTGGGCGGCGCTGCAACGGACCGGAGGGCCGACCGCCCTCGCCCTTACCCGACAGAAGCTGCCGAACTTCGACCGGACTCGATATGCTCCAGCCGAAGGTCTGCTCAAAGGCGGGTACGTGCTTGCCGACCTCGGAGCGGCGACCCCGCAGCTGATCCTGCTGGCCTCCGGATCCGAAGTCAGCCTGATCGAAACCGCCGGCCGGGCCCTCGCACAGGACGGGTTGGCTGTCCGCCTGGTCTCGCTACCTTCCTGGGAACTCTTTCTCGAGCAAAGCCCGGAATACCGCGAGAGCGTATTGCCTAAGCAAGTTCGAGCCAGGATTTCTATCGAGGCCGCCTCGCCGCTTGGCTGGGAGCGGTGGGTAGGGGACGACGGGGTCGTGATCGGCCTAGACCGATTTGGGGCTTCTGCCCCCTATGAGGAGATCTACCGCCAGCTTGGACTGACGGTCGACCGAATTGTCTTGACGGCTCGCGAGCTGATCGGTGAGCCAGAGCCAAACCGTCTTCGTTCCTGACTCCGGATCGAAGCCCCGAAACAAATCATGATTCACCGGGACTGGGCAGTGCTGGGACGATGAACACGCTTCAACAGATCCACGAACTCGGTCAATCGATCTGGTTGGACTACATTCGCCGCGACTTCGTTTCGAACGGCCAACTTGCCAGGCTGATCGAGGCCGGAGAGGTCCGCGGAGTGACTTCGAATCCCACCATCTTTGAAGAGGCGATCGCCAAATCCGATCTCTACAACGACGCCATTCGGCCCCTGGCCCACGCGGCTTGGGAGACCGAGCTCATCTTTGAGTCGCTGGCGGTCGAGGACGTACGGGCTGCAAGCGATCTGTTCCTGCCGGTCTATGAAGGTTCTGACGGGAAGGACGGGTTTGTCTCGATCGAGGTCAGTCCTCGGCTGGCCGATGACACGCAGGGAACCCTGACTGAGGCTCGCCGGCTGTGGGAGTCGGTCAACCGGCCAAACCTCATGGTGAAAATCCCCGCGACGGAGAGCGGCGTCCCGGCGATCGAGCAGGCCATTTATGAAGGGATCAACATAAACGTCACTTTGGTCTTCTCACTGGAGCGCTACTCACAAGTTATGGAAGCCTACCTGCGGGGACTGGAGCGCCGGATGGAGGCGAACCAACCCATCGACCGAGTCGCTTCTGTGGCTTCGTTCTTCGTCTCCCGGGTGGATACCGCAGTAGATGCGAAACTCGAGGCGATCCTACGGGAGGAAGGAGCGAATGCGCCGAAGGCCTTGGCGATGCTCGGGAGGGCGGCTATCGCCAATGCAAAGCTGGCTTACGCCCAGTTCAAGGTGGCGTTCGGTGACCCTCGCTTCGGACGGCTCCGCGAGTATGGCGGGCGCACCCAGCGGCCCCTGTGGGCTTCTACCAGCACTAAGAATCCGGCCTACCCGGACGTGCTTTACGTGGAGCAGCTGATCGGGAAGGGGACTGTCAATACCTTGCCTCCCAAGACCCTGAATGCGTTCCGCGATCACGGACTTGCCGAACTGACCCTGGATCAGGATCTCGCGGTTGCGAGGGCGCACTTGGACACCCTGGCCGATCTCGGAATCTCAATGGAGGCCGTGACTCAAGATCTGGAGCGCGATGGGGTTCGTAAGTTCGCCGACTCGTTCGACTCGCTGCTGAAAGCCGTCGAAGACCGAGCGAGCCGGATGCGACAGGAGCTTGGATCGCTCGCCCCATCGCTGGCTGACGCGCTGGGGCGCCTGGACCACGACCGGGTGGCAGGCCGATTCTGGCGAAGAGATCCGACCTTGTGGGGTGAGTCGAAACGGTCCGCCGAACTTGTCGGCCGGCTGGGCTGGCTGGACCTGGAGTTGGGGGAGTTTATCGATCGGACCACCAGGCTTTCGGCGGAAGTCAAAAGCAGCGAAATAGAACAAGTCGGCTGGATCGGGCCGGGTGGCGCGTTGCGCGCGATCGAAGGGGCCGTATCGGCGAACTCAGGTCGGGGGATTTCTCTGCTGGAATCGGTCGACCCGGAGGAACTGCGAAAGTTTGCCGAAGCCACCCCGATTGGTTCGAGTCTCTTCGTGGTCGCCGGCGCCGACGGATTGGAGCGCGCAGGCCTCGAGCTGGCCTGGGCGCGGGCGCAGGCGCAATCCGAAGCCCAGGCGGGTGCGCAGTTCATCGCCCTCGCCGCGCCCGGGTCGAGCCTCGAGGCAGTCGCCCGGGCCCGCGGTTTCAGGGAAATCATCAACGATCAACCAGGTTCGCCACTGCTGACCGCCCTGGTCGAAGCAGGGTTGCTTGACGGATCACCCGCCGAGCTGTTGCGGGGTGCGGCCGTGATGCGAGAGCAATGCGCGGCGGGAAGACCGGCGGCTCGCAACCCCGGGTTGCAGCTCGGCGCGTTCCTAGCGGCGGCCGCCGAGAGCAATGTCCATCGAATTGGATTGGTGGCCGACCCACCGCTGGTAGCCGCCGCGCACTGGCTCTCCTCCGCGGCCTCCGCCCTGGGGATCGGGAGCCGCCTCACGATTTTGCCCGCGGCTCCGGTCGAAATGGCCCTGGGGGACGCCGCAGTAATCTATCTTCGAACCAATGGTAGCCACGATGCAGCCATTTCCGGCTGGCTGGAGAAGGGAGGCGCCATCCTGGTGCTTCCGGTCAGTACCGGCCTCGCCGGAATCGGAGCCGAAGCAGTTCGCTGGGAGATCGCGGCGGCGATCGCGGCTCACCTCCTGTCGGTCATACCTTTTCCAGCCGATCGGTCTCCAAGCCGGTTTGCCAAGATGGTTAAGACGTTCCGCAAGAGTCGTAAGTTCGACCTCAAGTCGCAAACCGGGAAACTGCCGGAACTCTCACTCTGGTCGAGCAACTCGAAACTGCAGCTGGGGACCCGGTCCGGCTTAACCCAGCTAGCCGAGCTCATCCTGGGTCGGCTGGGAGCCGGGCAATCCCTCTTGCTCGGTCTTTACCACCCGCGGAGCGCTTCAATCGATGGCGACCTACTCAGGCTTGCCGGGGCGGTTGGCGCGGGGCGGAGCGCGGATTGCATCACCTGGTACGGAAGAATGCCGCCCTGGATCCTGAGGCCGGGAGCCACCGTTGCGCTCTTTTTGGCGAGCGAGCCCGGGAACGACCTCGAGCTGCCCGAACTTGGGATCCAGTCCGGAGCGCTGCAGTTGATCCAGGCGATATCGGATTTCCGAGGCCTCGAACAATCCGGGGATGAGGCTTATTTGATCCAGTTCAAGCAGAAGGAGGCCGTGGCTGAATTCTTGAGTGCGCTGGAGGCAGCGGCCCAGCGGTAGCCCGCGATCGAGCACGATGGCTCAACGTCGTTTGATCCCAGAAGAGCAGTTGCCCGACCTGCGGACGGATGAGTTGCCGGATTTGCTGGATTGTTTGATGAACCTGACAGGTCCGGATCTGGCGATGCGGCGGTCCGGCCTCCGCCGAATGGTGGATGGCGGCTACCACCGCCGGTCGCCGCTGGCTGCTGCGCTGCTCACTCGGGGGGTCAGGGAGCGAGATCTGGAGTTGCGGATGGAATGCGTGGTTGCCCTGGCAGAGGTTATTGCCGGCGCGGCCGCCGGCCCGGAGCAAGTCGCGCATTGGTTGCGGCACAGCCTGGGTCAGCTTCGGCGCAGAGAGGTCTACGGCCTGCTGCAGGTGGCGGCGGCCTCCCCGGGCCATACCGCACTGGTCCACTTGGTGCTCGATCAGTGCTCGTTTTCAGGTGCGACCCTGCTTCAAGTCCTGCAGGATCGTAAGGCGGACATTCAGATCCGCGTCGCGGCCGCCCATGCGCTTGCGGTCATCGGCTATTTGGACGCCGCTCCGGCGGTGGCTACTCTGCTCAACCGGATCGCCAGCCGGCTGGCCGGACAGGAGGAGATGGGCTTCGCGCCTTCGCTCGAGGCGGAAGCCGAGTTGCTGCTCCCGGCACTGGAATCGCTCAATGACGCGTTGAGTGAGGCCGGCCTTTGACCGTTCGACGAGCTCCACCTCCCAGGCTGGATGGCGTGCTGGCCGGCTCCGCGGAGCCGGTCTTTCGGGTCCTGCCTCAGCGCATTCTCGAAGACCTCCGCCATCCGAGTTCTGAAAGTTCCCTCCTGTGGAATCTGGTTTATCCGCGGGCTCAACCCACCCTGTCTCTGCGGTCGCTGCTCGAACTGTCAGCGTTGTGGGGATCCCATTTGGAGTTGGAGGATGAAGGGCTTCGACCCTACTATTGGGGCTTCGATCTAAGCGGCGAGCGGCTGGACGGCTTAGAAACCGTCCTGGAAGCCGTCGACGGGAGAGGGCAGCAGACCGAGGTAGACCTCTTCCTGCTCGGCGAGCGCCAGCTGGTTTTGGTCGAGGCCAAGCGATTGGGCGGCCTCGGTAGATGCGGCAGGTACCTTTCGGCCCGATGCCCCGAGATCCATCTTCCGGATCAGGCCGGCTGCCGGTACTGGGAGATCTCCGCCGCCATGTTCAATGGAGGGCTAGCCTTCGGATCCCGCCCGACACCCGGCTCGGACTCCCCACCCTGCAATCAGCACTATCAGCTTGCCAGGACCTTGAAGGTCGGGAGCGCGTTGGCCGCTGAGTTGAATCGCCAACTGCACCTGTGGCTGTGGGCCCCGCGCGCCCGCTGGCCGGCGCTGGAGGGTGACTGGCTGGATTTCGCCGATCGAGTGACCGACGCCGCCATCTGGAGACACTTGCGAGTCTTCGACTGGGAGGCCATCCGAAAACTGCCGACTTAGAGTGCAGCCTAGGCAGCGCGCCGCTCCGGGACCTATGCCCCAAGCCGACCTCGTCTTAATCCACCCGCCCAGCGTCTACGATTTCCGGAAACAATCAATCTTGTACGGTCCGATCAGCGATCTGATCCCTTCCTCGCCGGTCTTCGAGATGTACCCATTGGGGTTCCTCACCATGGTGGCCTACCTCGGTGACCGCGGGTTCGAGGTGCGGGTCGTGAATCTGGCGCTCCGGATGATGAACGACCCCCAGTTCGACGTCCCGGCATTCCTATCGAGACTGGATCCACTCGCGTTCGGGATCGACCTGCACTGGCTGCCGCATGCCCATGGATCGATCGAGGTGGCCGAACTGATCCGGGAGATTCACCCCAAGACCCCGATCATCTTTGGTGGCCTTTCGGCCACGTATTTCCACACTGAATTGATCCAGCATCTAGCGGTGGACTTCGTGCTGCGCGGAGATTCAGTTGAACCGGCGCTGTATGAGTTGATGGTGCGGCTCAAGGCCGGCCAATCGCCGGCAGAGGTGCCCAATCTCACCTGGAAAGAGAATGGCCAAACCCGAGTGAACCGCAAGGGATTCGCGCCTGGCCTGCTCGATCATGTCGATCTGCAGCCAGCGCGAATGGTAAGGATGGTCCTGCGCTACCGAGACCTGCAGAGCGTGCTGCCGTTCAATGGCTGGTGGCAGAACCCGATCACCGCGGTATTCACGGTCAAGGGCTGCGCTCACGAATGCGTAACCTGCGGTGGTTCCAACTCGGCCTGCGGTCTGCTCAATGCCCGGAGCGGGCCCGTTTTCCGAAGCCCGGCTAACCTGGTTGCCAACATGACCGAAATCAGCCGGCTCTCCCGCGGGCCGATCTTCTTGGTTGGCGATCTGCGGCAGGCCGGTGAGCCCTACGCAGCTGAAGTCTTGGCCCGCCTTCGCAGCACTCGCATCCGAAACCAGGTAGTCTTCGAACTCTTCGACATGCCGCCTCTCCAATACCTTAAGGACATCGACCGCTCTGTTCGAAACTGGAGTCTAGAGCTCTCCCCGGAGAGCCACGACGAGACCATCCGGCGGGCCCAGGACGAGACCGTGGACCACAGCAACAGTCAGATGGAGTCCGTAATAGAAGAGGCACTGCGGCTGGGCTGCCAACGGTTGGATGTCTTCTTCATGATTGGCCTGCCACAGCAGACCCAGGACTCGGTGAGGCAAACGATAGACTACTGCGAGCGCCTTTTCAAACTGTCGGACCGCCGCCTGTCCTGTTTCATCTCTCCGCTCGGCCCGTTCCTCGACCCGGGCAGCCGGGGATACGAAGATCCGGATCGGATTGGCTATCGGCTGTTCGCCACGACCCTGGAGCAGCACCGCCAGCTGCTCGTCCAGCCGACCTGGAAGCGGATCCTAAATTATGAGACCCGCTGGATGACGAGGGAACAACTGGTAGAGGCCACCTACGAGGCAGGCGAGAGGCTGAACGCGCTCAAACTTCGCTATGGCCGAATCTCCCGGGCCCGCGGGGAGCAGGTCGCACGCCGGATCGCCCTCGCCCGGGAGCTGCGTGATCGGCTGGATCAGTTGGTCGAGCAGGGAACAACGGTGGGGGAGGAGTTCGAGCGTTTGCGGGGCGAAGTCCGTGCCTTCAGCGTCTCCACGGTCTGCGATAAACGGGAGCTGTTCTGGCGCCGCCACTTGGTCAACTTCAATCTGCTCACGATCCTCCGGATCGCCGTTTCCTACCTCGCCGAGCAAATTGCCCGCTTGACGAATAGAACTATTGTGCTAAAATAGGTCGAACATACGTTCTGATGGAGAGGAAGGCAGCGAGATGGATAACGGAAGGGCAGGACCCAATGAACGGTTGGAAGTGCTTGGTGGGGCGTTGGGGGAAATCGTCAAACGCTTCGGCGAAGGCGCCGTGATCCGATTAGGGGAGGCGACTCATCTGGCAGTCCAGGCGATCCCCACCGGATCGCTGCCTTTGGACCTCGCCCTAGGGGTCGGCGGCATCCCGCGGGGACGGGTGACCGAGATCTACGGGCCGGAAGCCTCCGGCAAGACCACCCTCTGCCAGCACATCGTGGCGGAGTCCCAGCGGCAGGGCGGGCTGGTGGCCTACATCGACATGGAGCACGCCCTGGACCCGGCCTATGCCGCCCGCTGCGGGGTGGACATCGATAACCTGTACATCGCTCAGCCGGACACCGGCGAGCAAGCCCTGGAGATCACCGAGACCCTAGTGCGCAGCGGGGCGATCGACGTGGTGGTGGTGGACAGTGTGGCCGCCCTGGTGCCGCGGGCCGAGATCGAGGGGGACATGGGGGAGCCGACCATGGGGCTGCAGGCCCGGCTGATGAGCCAGGCCCTGCGCAAGCTCTCGGGGGCGATCAAGCAGACCAACACCGCGGTGGTCTTCACCAACCAGCTGCGGCAGCGGATCGGGGTGATGTTCGGCAACCCGGAGACGACCACCGGAGGCATGGCGTTGAAGTTCTACGCCTCGGTGCGCATAGACGTGCGACGGATCGAGAGCATCAAGGTGGGTCAGGAGGTCATCGGGAACCGGGTGCGGGCTCGGGTGGTGAAGAACAAGGTGGCCGCCCCGTTCCGGGTGGCCGAGTTCGAGATCCTGTTCAACGAGGGGATCAGCAAGGTCGGTGGGGTGCTGGATCTGGCGGTGGAGAACGGCTTCGTGGAGAAGCGTGGATCCTTCTTCTCGGTCGGCGACACCCGGATTGGGCAGGGTAGGGACAACGCCAAGAGTTATTTGCGAGAACACCCAGAGCTCATGCTTGAGCTCGAGAGCAAGGTTCGAGGGTTGACCGGCGGCTCTTTTGTAAGCTCGGAGGGTGAGAGCGAGGCAGAAGAGAGTCCGTCGGCGATTGCCGAGACGCGGCTGGCCTACGCGGCCTGAGCTTGCCTGTAAGCCCCGATCAGGCGAAGATTCCCAACATGAGGCTATTGGCCAGGGTCTGGGGCGGCTGCCTGGGAGCCGCCCAGTTGGCCCTCCTGCTCGCCGCTTGCCGGCAGGCACCGGACCCTACGCCGACTCCCACAGAGATCGTCGAGATCAGGGCACCCGCAGCCGGCCCAGCGGGCCAGGCAACTCCGGCCTCCCCGATCGTGCCGGTCCACGCCGGGTGCGTGGACCAGGCCCGGTTCATTGAAGATCTTTCCGTCCCGGATGGGAGCCGGGTCGAGCCGGGTGGGCTGATCGACAAGCGCTGGTCGATTCTGAATTCAGGGACCTGCGATTGGGGACCCGGATACCGCTTGATCCGCACTGACGCCGGGTTGCTCAGCGGGCCGGATGAGCTCGCCTTGTACCCCGCACGGGCCGGCCAAGCGGCAGTCTGGCAGGTGCTGCTGACCGCGCCTCGCGAGCCGGGCCAGCACATCGCCAGCTGGCAAGCCCGATCGCCAAGCGGCGTGCTATTTGGCGATCCGGTTTTCGTCTTGGTTAAGGTCGGGTCTTAGGGGTAGCGGCCTCGGCTACGTGCCTGCTTCCCAGGAAGCCAGGTAGCGGACCTGCTCGGAGCTGAGCGAATCAATCTGGATCCCCATCGTCTCAAGCTTCAGGCGGGCGATTTCGCGGTCGATCACCTCTGGGATCGTGTACACCTGGTCCTCCAGCTCTCCGGCATGCTTCATGATGTACTCCAGCGAGAGGGCTTGATTCGCAAACGATAGATCCATCACGCTGGCCGGGTGGCCTTCGGCCGCGGCGAGGTTGATGAGCCGGCCCTCGGCCAGCAGATTCAGCCGCCGCCCATCCTTCAACTGGTACTGGTCGACGAATTCACGGACTTTCCGTTTCTCGTTTGCCATGCCTTCCAGGGCTTCAACGTTGATCTCCACATTGAAGTGCCCGGAGTTGGTCAGGATGGCTCCATCTTTCATGACGGCAAAATGCTGGCGGTTGAGCACGTTCACGTCGCCGGTCAACGTGCAGAAGATGTCACCGATCCGAGCGGCTTCTTCCATCGGCATGACCCGAAACCCGTCCATCACTGCTTCCAGGGCAGGCATGGGATCGACCTCGGTGACGATCACGTTGGCGCCCATCCCCCGGGCTCGCATCGCAAGGCCGCGTCCACACCAGCCATAACCTGCCACCACGAAGGCCTTGCCCGCCAGCAGGATGTTGGTGGCCCGCAGAATCCCGTCGATGGTGGATTGGCCGGTCCCGTAGCGATTGTCGAAGAAGTGCTTGGTCATTGCGTCGTTCACGGCCACGATCGGATAGCCCAGTTTGCCGGCCTTGGCCATTGCCCGCAGCCGGATGACCCCGGTGGTGGTCTCTTCGGTTCCGCCCACCACCTCCGAGAGCTGGCCGGATCGGTCTTTGTGGAGTGAGCTCACTAAATCTGCTCCATCGTCCATCGTTGCGGTCGGGCGGTGATCCAGGGCGGCCTCGATGTGGGTGTAGTAGGTATCCCGGTCTTCGCCCTTGATTCCGAACACCGGAATCTCTTCATGCACAACCAACGAGGCGGCTACGTCGTCCTGGGTTGAAAGCGGGTTTGAGGCGCACAACACAGAATCGGCGCCTCCCGCCTGCAAGGTTCGCATCAGGTTTGCCGTCTCGGTCGTGATGTGCAGGCAGGCTGATACCCGCAGGCCCTTGAGCGGAAGCTCCTTCTGAAATCGATCGCGGATCTGTCGCAGAACCGGCATCTCCTGCTCGGCCCAGGTGATCCGCCGGCGTCCGCCTTCCGCCAGGCCGGCGTCCCGGATGTCATAGTCGTCAGACATTGAATTCCTCCAGTTTCATCCCAATCTCTCTTTGAGCCCGCAATCCGAGCCGAATTCCCGCTCGAACCGGGCAATAAACTCGGCCAGGTCGTACTGCTGCCCTTGTGGGCCCATGCTCTCGAGGCAGTAAGTCGCAGCCAGCGAGCCTATTCGACCGCAGCATTCGAGCGGTAAGTCGTGCATGTATCCCTTCAAGAATCCGGCCCGGTAGGCGTCCCCGACCCCTGTCGGTTCTGCCGCCCCCGCAGGCCGAACTGCCTGGATCTGGATGCGGGCGTCTCGGGAGATCAGTTCGGATCCCAACTCGCTGCGGGTAATGACAGTGAAGCGAGTCCGCTCGGCAATCCGCTCGATCGTCAATGAGGTCTTGTCCAGGATGAGGGCGAGTTCGTAGTCATTCACGAACAGCGCTTCCGCACCCGCAATCCCTCGCTCCAGCTCGGACCCCTGCAGCCGGAGAATCTGCTGACTGGGATCGTAGAAATATGGAATCCCGAGCTGCTGACATTCGGTCGCATAGCTCACCATGGCTCGCGGGTCGTTGGGTGAGATCAAAACCAGTTCGGGGGGTGGGGTGAGCTCGGCGATCTTGAGCTGCGCCGCGTGGGACATTGCCCCGGTGTAGAAACTCGCGATCTGGGCGTCCGTCTCGTCGGTCGTGACGAAGAAGGAGGCCGAGTGCACGCCAGGGATTACCCTGATCTCGCTGGTCTGCACCCCGATGCTCGCCAGGAACTGCCCATATAGCTCGAAGTCTTCGCCGACGGTTGCCATCACCCGAGGGCGTTCACCCAACAGCGCCATTGAGTAGGCGATGTTGGCCGCGATCCCTCCTCGACGTTTGTCGAGGGTATCTACCAAGAAGGACAGGCTGAGGTTGTCGAGCCGGTCGGGCAGGATGTGGTCGCCGAACCGGCCCGGAAACCGCATGATGTAATCAAACGCGATCGAACCGGTCAGGACGACGTCCACTGGCTCCGGGCCGACTTGACGGCTTCAGCGAGGACAGGCTCGAAGGGCGGGCGGAGGACTCCGACCTCGGTCACGACCGCGGTCACCAGACGGTGGGGAGTGATGTCGAAGGCAGGATTGCGCGCCCGGCTGCCAGAGGGCGCGATGGGCTCGCCATCCGCCTGAAGGTTTAGCACTTCCGCCTCGGGTCGCTCTTCGATAGGAATCTGCTGACCATTGGTCAGTGAGAGATCGATGCTGGAGGTGGGGGCGACAACGTAGAAGGGGACCCGGTTGTCGCGGGCAGCCAGGGCTAGCATATACGTCCCGATCTTGTTCGCAACATCCCCGTTGGCCGCGATCCGGTCGGCGCCGACAAAAACCGAGGCGACCTTCCCGGCCTGCAGAAATGAGCCGGCCGCGTTGTCGGCAATGATCTCGTGTTCGATCCCGTATTGATCCAGCTCCCAAGCGGTGAGCCGTGCGCCTTGCAAGCGGGGGCGAGTCTCGTCGACCAGCACATGGATTGTCTTGCCGGCTTCATGGGCAGTGCGAACGACCCCCAGGGCGGTGCCATAGTCCACGGTGGCCAGCGCGCCGGTGTTGCAGTGGTGAATCAAGGTGTCGCCATCCTGAATAAGAGCGGCCCCGTAGCTGCCCATCCGCCGATTGATCTCGACGTCCTCGTCGGCGATCCGCTGAGCTTCATCGACAAGCAGTACGCGCAGAGCAGCGGGATCTTGATCCGAGCTGGCCTGAGCCCGATTGAGCATCCGGTCGAGCGCCCAGCCCAGGTTGATTGCGGTCGGACGAGAGGCCCGCAGCAGTTGGGCTGCGGCGCGAAGGTCGTCCCAGAATTGAGTGGAACTGGTGGCGGCGGAGCGGGTGGCAGCGAGCGCCAGCCCGAATGCCGCACTGGCTCCAATGGCCGGGGCCCCGCGGACGACCATGTCTCGAATTGCGTTGGCGACCGCTGCCGCTGATTCCAAGCTGACGATCAAGTATTCAGCCGGCAATCGCCGCTGATCGATCATCTTCACTGCCGAGAGGGAGGGGTCCCAAGATACGGTTCGCACCGGCAAGGCACAAAAACGCGCTCTCTGCCGAGAGCGCAGTGGAATTACGCGGGAAGTCTAGCACGCCGAATGAAGGGTTGCAAGGGAATGATGATATGATGCCGGCCGTGTCCTCCGGCCCTCGCCTCGCGGGCGCGGGGTTGGCGCTGCTCACTCTCGCCTGCAGCCTGGCCTCCCCCCCAGTTCCGACCGCGACCCTCGAGCTGGTCGCCACCCCCACTGCGGTCGCCAGCTCGACTCCCACGCCGGTCACTCCGGACTCGGTGGAGCTCGATGCCGGCCAGCAGGCCCTCTTCAATGGCGATTGGGATCTGGCTTACGTCGAATTCAGCCAACAACTCGGGCAAGCCGGTGGTCCGGACCAGATCGCGGAGGCCCTCTACGGCCGCGGCCAGGCCTTGTTGCGATCCGGATTGCACGCCGGGGCCCAGGCCGAATTCACCGAGCTGATCGATCGCTTTCCAATTGGCGAGCGGTCGGCGCAAGCTCACCTGCTGAGAGCGCAGGCATTCCTCGGTCTGGGCCAGCCCGAGCTTTCCGCGGCCGACTACGCCGCGTATCTGGTGCAGCGGCCGGGGGTGCTGGAGGCGTACGTCGAGGAATGGCTCGCAGATGCGCTGCGCCAGGCGGGCCAGCCGCTGGAGGCCGTGGCCCATTATCAGAATGCGGTCGCCGCACCGCGAACCACTGATGGGCTGCCGCTGCTGATCAAGATTGGGCGGTCGTACCTTGAAGCGGGCCAACTCGAGCAGGCCCTGACTCAGTTTGAGGCGATTTCCGTCCAGACCACGGACCCGGCGACCCGGGCCTCGCTGAATCTGCTTGCCGGCGAAGCTCTGGAAGGGATGGGGGACTTTGAAGCCGCGGCTGCCCGCTACCTGGACTCGGTGAATAGCTTCCCGGCCGCCTATGACAGTTACGTTGGCCTGGTCCGGCTGGTGGACCGGGAGATTCAGGTCGACGACTTTCAGCGCGGGCTGGTGGACTACCACGCCGGGGCCTACGAGCCAGCCCTGCCGGCTTTCGATCGGGCGCTGGCGAGTGCCCCAAGCGCGGCAGGATTCTATTTCCGAGGCCTGACCCAACTGGCGCTCGGCAACTCGCAGCCCGCGTTGGCGGACTTCGATTGGGTGGTCGTCAATTATCCTGAAGATCCCCTGTGGCCGGAAGCCGCACTGGCCAAGGCCCGAACTCAGTGGGCTTATCTCGACCAGTATTCGGCGGCCGTCGACACCTATCTCGCGCTGGCAGCTGCTCGACCGGAGCCCGGGATCGGTCCCGAGGCCCTATTTGCCGCGGGGCGCACCGCAGAGCGGTCGGGGGATCTGGCCCGAGCGGCCGAGATCTGGATGGGCTTGCCAGGGCTTTACCCCGGCCACGACCTGGCCCAGCAAGGCGCGTTTCAGTCGGGGGTGGCCTTGTTTCGCCAGGGGCGGTTCGCGGAGGCGGACCTGGCATTCGAACGCGCCCTCGAGGGCGGGTCAACCGCAGCCGAGGCCGCCGCGGCGGAGCTGTGGCGCGGGAAGAGTCTGTCGGCGGCCGGGGACCCTCAGGCGGCAGAGGCCGCCTGGAATCGAGCGGTGCAAGCAGATCCGACTGGATACTACTCCGTCCGGGCGGAAGGACTCTTGGTTGGTGAGCCGGTTTTCGAAAGCAGTGGCGCATTCGACTTCGCCTATGACCGGGAGGCCGAGCGATCCGAGGCCGAGCAATGGCTGCGGCAGACCTTCAACCTGCTGGGGCCTGATCCGTTGAGCGAGCCGAACCTCGCGCTTGCCGGAGATACGCGCTGGATCCGGGGCCGTGAACTCTCCACGCTAGGGGAACTGGAACTGGCGGCGGCCGAGTTCGCGTCGCTGCGGCTGTCGGTCGAGGCCGATCCGGAGGCGACTTACCGACTCATGCATGAACTGCTGCGCCTGGGCTTGTACCGGGAAGCCATCTTCGCCTCCCGCCAGATTCTCAGGCTGGCCGGGATGGATGATGGCGCGACATTGAGTGCGCCGGTGTACTTCAACCGGATTCGTTTTGGCTCCTACTTCGCAGAATTGATCTTGCCGGAGGCAGCCCGCTACGGGCTGGACGGCCTGTTCTTGCTTTCGGTAGTCCGCCAGGAAAGCCTATTCGAAGGGTTTGCGACTTCATCGGCCGCGGCCCACGGGCTGATGCAGGTCATCCCCAGCACAGGCGAGTCAATTGCCGCCCAGTTGGGCTGGCCGCCGGACTACACCAGTGCCGATCTGCACCGGCCGATCGTCAGCGTCCGATTCGGGACCTACTATCTGGCGACCCAACGCGACCGGTTCGAAGGCGATCTCTTTGCCTCGCTGGCAGCCTACAATGCCGGCCCCGGAAACGCCCAAATCTGGAAAGACCTGGCTCCCTCGGATCCCGACCTGTTCCTGGAAGTCATCCGGCTTGATCAACCCCAACTCTATATCCGGGTCATCTTCGAAGTGTACGAGATCTACCGGAACCTTTATTCGAGCGGGTGAGCCGCTTCCTCCCCTTTGGGCCCCTGTGATTGCCAAATCGGAGGAATTATGGTAAATTATAGTTTCGCCCGTTCCAAAGGGGCCGATACGCGCTCGGGCTGCTGACCGCTTAGGCGGCTGGGCGCTTGCCCCCGGCAATGGCCGACGCAGGGTAAGGTCATCACCGTCTGCTAACCATCTCCAACCCAGAACCCCGCCCGGACGAAAGGGAGCCACATGGCTGAAAAGGGCCTCAAGAGTTATTCGCGTATTCCCTACACTTTCTCGTTGCCTTCATTGATCGAGGTGCAGCTCGATTCTTTCGCGTGGCTCAAGGTCGAAGGGCTGGCCGATCTATTTGACGAAGTCTCCCCGATTGAATCCTACAACGGTGGGATGAAGCTCTATTTCCCAGGCAAGACCCAGGAGTCCAAGCAATTCGGACTCAAGTATTGGTTTGAAGACACCAAGCACGACCTGGAAGAATGCGTCGAACGGGATCTGACCTACGCCGCCCCGCTCTATGTCTCCGTCCTGCTCGCCGGAACCGAAGTTCCCGAGCCGATCAAGCAGGACATCTTCTTGGGGGATTTCCCGATCATGACCGATAAGGGGACTTTCGTGATCAACGGGACCGAGCGGGTAGTGGTCTCGCAGCTGATTCGGTCCCCGGGCGTGTATTTCGAGGCTCCGGAGGATCGGACTACCGGCCGGCGCCTGGCGTCGGCCAAGCTCATCCCCGACCGCGGCGCTTGGATGGAATTCGAGAGCCGCAAGAGCAATTACCTGACTTTGAAGTTCAACCGCAAGCGGACGATCCCGGTCACGATCCTGCTGCGGGCGCTGGCCGCCATCAACGATGGCACCAAGAAGCCGGCAATCAAAGAAGGGTCAGACGAGGAGCTGCTCCAACTCTT
>Ga0209640_10000066_pt1 | contig 62196 bp, 68 predicted proteins | sample RifCSP10_1_FD_184018 | JGI IMG/M metagenome (GOLD analysis project Ga0209640, IMG submission 184018) | Soil microbial communities from Rifle, Colorado - Rifle CSP2_sed 10_1 (SPAdes) (version 2) | ecosystem: Environmental > Terrestrial > Deep subsurface > Rock core/Sediment | place: Rifle...
CGTCATCCCCGGCTTCGTCGAAGGGCACGGGCGATTGCTGGACCAGGCGCTTGAACTCGGCGAGCATCGCCTCGGTGACCTCGAAGGTGGACTCGATCTCCCGCGCAGCGTCAGCCGGTACAGCTGTGATCCGCGTGTCACCCTTGCGGGAGAACTGCTGCGCGTAGGCCTCGAACAGGTTCCGCGCGGCGATCGCCCGCCCGAACCGGGTGGGATTGAAACCGTCGACTGGGCCGTCGAGCCGCCTATCTGGTTCGACCCCCCCGCCGCTATAGACCTTGCGGCCGGCGTCGGTGTACTTGAGGTCCTCGGGCTTGTGGACCACGTCGACGTCCTGCTCGCGGTAGGCGTAGGTCATGTACTCATCGAAGGTGCCGTCCCACGGGCGCTGGATGAGCCGGCCACTCGGCGTGTAGTAGCGCGCCGTCGTGATGGCCGCGCCGGCATTCTCCGCGAGGCGATAGACCGACTGCACGAGGGCCTTGCCGAAGGTTGTCTCGCCCACAATCAACGACCGATCGTGGTCCTGGAGCGCACCCGACACAATCTCGGACGCACTCGCGCTGGTGCGACTGACCAGCGTGATCATCGGCAGGTTCAGATAGTCGCTCTGCTCGTTCGCGCGATAGTCCTGATCCGAATTCGGCACGCGCCCGCGCGTATAAACGATGAGGTCGCCCTTGGGCAGAAAACGGTTCGAGACGAGAATCGCCTGGTCGAGGGCGCCTCCCGGGTTGCCGCGCAGGTCGAACACCAGGCGCGTCATCCCCTGCCGTTTCAGCTCGCCGAGCGCCCGGCCGAGCTCCTCATCGGTGTTCTCGCCGAAGTCCTGCAGCTTGATGTAGCCCGTGGTCGCATCGAGCATCACGGCGGCAGGCACCGTCGGGATGTGGACTTCATCGCGCATCACGGCGACGTCGATCGGCCGGTCGTAGCCCGCGCGCCGAATCGAAATCTTGACGGATGACTGCCGCGGCCCGCGCAACCGGCGCACCGCCTGCTCGCTCGTCCAGCCCTTGGCATCCTCCCCTTCAATCCTCGCGATGACATCGCCGCGACGCAGGCCCTTCTGCGCGGCCGGTGACCCCTCGAACACGTTGAAGACGGTGACGTCGCCGCCGACGACGTTAATGGAGATCCCGAGGCCGTAGTACCGGCCCTCCTGGCGCTCGCGCATCTGCGCGAAACTCCGCGGGTCCATGAAGCTCGAATGCGGGTCCAGCGTCTGCAACATCCCGGTAATCGCGCTGTAGACCAGCCGATCCGACTCGAATTCTCCGACGTAATGGTCCTCGATGGCGCCCAGGGCGGCGGTAAAGGTCTTGTATTGGTCAGGAATCTGGTCCTGAGCCACGAGCGCGGTGCGCCCCCAGACGCCGCCGGCCACGGCGGAGAACACGATCACCAGCCCCGCGACGGTCAAAAAGGGGTAGCTGCGCATCCCAAGCATATTTCAGCAATGTACACCCTTGCCTTGACCCCGTCCAGACCGGATTTCTATAATCAGGTGAAGCACTTGCGGGCATCCGCACGCCGGAGCGGGCAGCGCGCTTTCCTGTTCGGCGAACCGCCACGTGTGTCATTGGCGTTAACGTCGGCCCTCAGCCGACTGGAGCATGGTTATGTTTGGTTCCATCGGAATGCCCGAGTTGGTCATCATCCTCGTGATCGCGCTCATCGTCTTCGGGCCGCGCAAACTGCCTGAGTTGGGTCGTTCGCTGGGCCGGAGCCTGGGTGAGTTCAAGAAAGCGTCCAACGAGCTTCGCAACACACTTGAAGACGAGGTTCGCGTCGAAGAGCAGCGTGATCAGGCTGCGAAGATGCAAGCCGAGCAGGCTTCCGCGATCGCGGCCGCGACGGTCTCGCCCGTCACACCTGGCTCGGACATCCCCTCGCCGTCAGCCGAGGAGCACACCGTCAGCCGCAGCACCACCGGCGTCTCGGCGTAGAAACCGCCATGGCACTCGTGCCGTTTCCGAAGAAGGCGGCACCCTCGGGCGCCGAGGAGCCGGAGTCCGACTGGGACGACCATGAGCCCGAGTCGGAACAGGGCGGCAAGATGTCGTTCCTGGACCATCTCGACGAGCTCCGGAAACGGATCATCTACGCGCTCGTCTCGGTGGTCCTCGGGTTCATCGTCGCGGTCTTCTTCCTCGATCCGATCTTCAACTTCGTCATGGCGCCGATGCAGGCCGCGCTCGAGCCGGGTCAGCGGCTGATCTTCACCGACCCGACCGAAGCGCTGATGTTGAAATTGAAGATGGCGGTCATTGCCGGCCTGCTCCTGGCCTCGCCGGCCGTCATGTCGCAGGTGTGGCTGTTCATTGCGCCGGGTCTCTACTCGAACGAGAAGAAGCTCGCCATCCCCTTCGTCGCGCTCTCGTCAGTCTGTTTCGTCGGGGGCGCTGCATTCGCGCACTACGTGGTGTTTCCGCTGACCTGGAAGTTCTTCGCGAGTTTCGCGTCGGATTTGATCACGTTCATGCCGCGGATTGAGCCCGCCTTCGGGCTCTATATGAAGCTCCTGCTCGTTTTCGGCGCGGTGTTCCAGATGCCGACCCTGGTGCTCTTTCTCGCGAAACTGGGAATCGTTTCGGCGCGGTTCCTGATTCGCCACATGAAGTACGCCATCCTGATCATGTTCGTCGTCGGCGCCGTGCTCTCGCCCGGCACCGACCCGGTGGGCCAGGTCCTGCTGGCCGGCCCGATGTTCGTGCTGTACGTGATCAGCATCGGCCTCGCCTGGCTGTTCGGCAAGAAGAAGAAACCGTTAGAGGAAGTCTAGCCGCCGCCTTGGGCGGCCGTGAGCGACCATGGCGCCCACAACGCCCCGCCCCACTCAGATCGATCGGCTGATTGCCGGTCTCGAGTCACACGACGCCCTCGAGCGCGACGCGGCGGTCGCCCGACTGCGCGTCCTCGGCGCGCGCGCCCTGCCGCGTCTGGCGGCGTTCATCGACGCTCCTGGCAAGCCACTACACGCGCGTACCCTGGCGCTCGCCGCGCTCGAAGGCACGCCGGATCCCCGCGCGGCCGAGATTGCCCTGCGCGCGCTCAACGAGGCTAACGCCAGTCTCGTCGTCGCTGCGTTGGACGTATTGCGGGGCTGGGTGGGGCGGGAATCCGGCACACGCCTGCTCGAGGCCGTCGCGGCCATCGCCGTCGACCGTGGTCGGGAGGGCCGCGTCCGGGTCGCGGCGCTCGACGCGCTCTCAGAGTTGCCCGAACATCTCGTCCGGCCGATCCGGGAGCAGGCACCACCACCCGAGAGCGCCGGTCCCCGCCTCGACGATCCCGTGGCGGCGCGCGAATGGGTGAACGCTCACGGACATGCGGCGACGCTCTCCACGCTGCATGAGCTGGTCACCGTGTTCAGAGAGCGGGAGCGCACCGAATCCTCCGCCCGCGTCGGTCAAGACTGGCGACGCGCACGGGCGGCGGCACATCAAGCACTCGCCGCGCGTGGCAGCCGCCTCGCGTTGTACGACCTGCGCGAGACATTCAGCTCGGCCCACACACCGCTGCCTGCGGGGTTCCTCGAGGCCGTCACACGACTGGGCGATCCGAGCTGTCTCGAGCCCCTGGGCCAGGCCTGGGGGGCGGCTCCTCGGGGTTCGGCGTGGCGACACCAGCTCGCGGACGCCGCGCGGGAGATCGTGCGGCGCGCACGGCTGACCGCGCGACACGCGACGATCAAGAAGATGCGAGCACACTGGGAGGGGTTGCTCTGAAGGCGGTCCGGCTGACGCCGGACACTACGTGGCGGACTCTAATTAGCGGTCAACTTCCAACAACTGACGTCGGGCCAACTCCCAACGCCCGAGGTTCACCGCTCCACCCGCAGTGCGCGAGTCGCAAATGGCTGCCCGTCGAGGAGAATGTCCACGCTGTAGTCCCCGGGAGGGAAGCCACCAGAGTTCTGGATATGGAACTCGGTCGCCGCATCATTCGGGTAGGAGACGTCGCGGGTCTGCTCGGTGACCAGGCGACCCACATAGCGCCAGCGGACGGTGATGGAACTCGACCCAGGGCCACCCGTCAGGACCGCAACATACATCGTGTCATCGGGCTTGAACCGCGTGGTATGCAGGCCGACACTGTTGTCAGAATTGAGCGATCGCCCCGTCTGGATGGTCGTGATGCGCAGCGGTCCACTGGGCCGGCAGGCCGCGGCGCTCACAGCCGCGGCAAACAACATGGCCGCGGCGGCGCCGAGTCTTGCTCGGCACGACGTCCCGGCTTCCGACTTACTTCCCAACTTCGACCTTCCCACTACGCACTTTCTTCCTCGCGCGCCTCAATAGCTCTTCGCAAACCACGCGTCCGCCGTAGCGTCACCGTGACACTTCAGGCACTTCCGCCCGGCGAGTGAGGCGCCCGAGAACGGGATGTTCCGAATCGTTGCCTGCGTCTCAGCCTTGACCTCGGCTTCACACGTCGCCCCTCCGCACCAGGCGGACACGACGAATCCAGGACGCCCTTCGAGAATCTGCTTGAACTCATCGTATGAATCCGTGCGCGTGGTGTGCTCTTCGCGAAAGGCGACCGCACGGTCGAACATCGCCTGCTGAACCGCGTCGAGCAGGGCAGTCACGTGGGCGCCAAGCCCGTCCATCGGGGTAAACGCCTTCTCCCGCGTGTCGCGGCGTGCGAGCACCACTTGCGACTTCTCGATGTCTTTCGGTCCGATCTCGAGTCGCACCGGCACCCCGCGCATCTCCCACTCGTTGAACTTCCACCCGGGCGTCTGGGAATCGCGATCGTCGAGCATGACGCGAACGCCACGTCCGACGAGGTCGTCGCGAATGGCCTGGGCGCGGGGCAGCACGGTTTCCCGCCAGTTGCCCCGCGGGATCGGCACGATGACCACCTGATACGGGGCAATGCGCGGCGGCAGGATCAACCCACCTTCATCGCCGTGCGCCATGACCACGGCACCGATGAGACGCGTGGTCACGCCCCAGGAGGTTCCCCAGATGTACTGGACCGACTTGTCGCGTCCCTGAAACTTGATGTCGTACACTCTCGCGAAGTTCTGCCCCAGGTTATGCGACGTCCCCGCCTGCAGCGCCCGGCCGTCGCCCATCAGGGCCTCGATCGAGTACGTGCGCACGGCACCGGCGAACTTCTCGCTGTCGGTCTTCTGTCCGTCCAGCACGGGCATGGCCAGCTCAGTCTCGGCGAAGTCCTTGTAGACGGCGAGCATCTTGCGCGTCTCTTCTTCGGCCTCCTCCGCCGTCTCGTGCGCGGTGTGCCCTTCCTGCCACAGAAACTCGGTCGTGCGAAGGAACAGGCGCGTGACCTTCTCCCAGCGGACGACATTGGCCCACTGGTTGATGAGAATCGGCAGATCGCGCCACGACTGCACCCACTTCGCGTACATCGTCCCGATGATCGTTTCCGACGTCGGGCGGACGACGAGCCGCTCCTCGAGTACCTCGTCGCCGCCCTGGGTCACCCAGGCGACCTGCGGCGCGAAGCCCGCGACGTGCTGGCTCTCCTTCATCAGGAGGCTCTCGGGAATGAACAGTGGGAAGTAGGCGTTCACATGGCCGGTGGCCTTGAGACGCCGGTCGAGCGCCTGCTGCATCAGTTCCCAAATGGCGTAGCCATAGGGACGGATCACCATGCAGCCTCTGACGGGGGAATAGTCGGCCAGCTCGGCACGGCGCACGACGTCGATGTACCACCGGCCGAAGTCTTGCGACTGCGGTGTGATCTCAGTAGGAAGGTCTGGGATGTCGGTCTCGTTGGCCATCGGACTGATCAACTTCCGCCTCCCACGGGCACGGGTGGGAGATGCCATCCCCAGGCCTATCTGGTTTGGGCGTTGGGACACGTATTCATTGGGCGTTGGGAGTTGTCAGGTCCTCAACACATCCGCGATATGCGTCTGCCAGTGTATATCGTCGCGCTGCGGGAAGTCCGCGCGGAAGTGGCCACCACGGCTTTCCTCGCGCCTGAGTGCCGCCCGCGCGACGAGCAGGCCGACGGTGGCAAGACTCGCCAGGCGGCGGAGTTCTCGATCGGTGGGCGAACCGAGGTGCGCGCGGGCCGCGGCGGTGCGCCACGCCGACAGGCGGGCGACCAGCGGTTGCAGACGCTCACGAGTGCGCATCAGGCCGGCACATCGCCACATCAGGTCCCGCACGGCGGGCGCTGTCGGCATATCGCTCCCGCTCGGCACCGCGGGGACTGGATCCACAGACGTTCCAAACAGGACCGCTGGCACGACAGGACCGCTCATGGCCTCGGCGGCTCTCGCGCCAAAGACGAGCCCCTCGAGCAGGGAGTTACTGGCCAGTCGGTTGGCCCCGTGCACACCGGTGCAGGCCGCCTCCCCCGCTGCAAACAACCGTTCGAGCGACGTGCGGCCCTGCAAATCGGTCTCGATGCCGCCCATCATGTAGTGGGCTGCGGGACTGACTGGAATCCGGTCGGTCGCGAGATCGAGTCCCGCTCGCCGGCAGACCTGGGCAATCATCGGAAAGCGGCGTCGCACGAAGTCGGAGTCCAGGTGAGCCATCGACAGGAACACCGGCGCGCCGGTTCGCTCGACCTCGCGCACGATGGCGCGGGCCACCAGGTCGCGCGCCGCCAGGTCGCCCGCGGGCTCGTACCGTGCCATGAAGCGCTCACCAGCCTCGTTCACCAACCAGGCGCCCTCCCCACGCAGCGCTTCGGACAGGAGAAATCTTGGCGCACCCGGCAGGTTGAGCGCGGTCGGGTGAAATTGAACGAACTCCAAATCGGTCACGCGCGCACCGGCATCGAAGGCCATCGCAATGCCGTCGCCGGTGGCGATCTCGGGGTTCGTCGTTTCCCGAAACACCTGCCCAGCTCCGCCCGTCGCGATGAGGGTGCGCTCGGCCTCGACCTGGCCGACCCGGCCGTCGCTACCAACGAACGTCGCGCCGAAGCACACGCTGTCCCGCGTGACGATCGACATGGCCAGCGCGTCCTCGAACACGCGTACGCGCGGGTGCACTCTCACCCGCTGCCACAACGACCGTCCGATCTCGCGACCGGGTGTGTCTCGCGCATGGAGCACACGTCGAACGCTGTGGGCCGCCTCGCGGCCGAGCGCCGGCGCGCCACCCGCGTCACGGTCGAAGTCCACGCCCCATGCCACGAGCTCGCGGACGTATCGCGGGCCGTCGGTGACGAGCGCCTGAACGGCCTCAGACACGCAGAGCCCGTCGCCGGCGGCCATGGTGTCAGCAAAATGCAACTCGGGAGAGTCGTCTGGCCCGATCGCGGCGGCGATGCCGCCTTGCGCGTAACCCGTGTTGCTCTCTCGGGGATCGGCCTTGGTCAGGATGATGACACTGCCGGCTTCGGCGAGCGAGATGGCGGCGCGCAGTCCCGCGATACCGCTGCCGATGATCAGGAACTCGCCGCGGACAGTCACCGGTTGTTATCGTATCAAGGCCCAATGCACAATGCATTGATACGTGGCAGACCCGATTCGCATCGATGTCACCGCCGGCTCACGCGTGTCGCCAGTCTGCATTGGCGAAGGGGCCTCTGACGACCTGGCGGGGTTACTGGACAGGCATGGCGTCGGCCCGAGACGCTTCATCGTCTCGAGTCCGGTTGTGTGGAGGTTCCACGGCGCGCGCCTGCAGGCGGCTCTCGGTGGTGACGCGCCGATCCTGCTTCCCGACGGCGAGCGTTTCAAGACCTTGCACTCGGTCTCGCGCGTCTACGAGGCCCTCATTCGTGCGAGCGCAGATCGCGGCAGCGCGATTGTCGCCGTTGGCGGAGGCGTCGTGGGCGACACGGCGGGATTCGCCGCCGCCACGTTCCTGCGCGGCATCACGCTCGTGCACGTCCCGACGACCCTGCTGGCTCAAGTGGACAGCTCGATCGGCGGCAAGGTGGGCGTCAACCACGCGCTCGGCAAGAACCTCATCGGTGCGTTTCACCAGCCCGCCCTCGTGGTCGTCGACCCACTCCTGCTCAGGACTCTGCCACGACGCGAGTTCCGATCGGGACTCTACGAGGTCGTCAAATACGGCGTCATCGCAAGCCGGCCTCTCTTCGATCGGGTGAACACCGACGTCACGGCGATCTTCGCCCGCGACAGCGGCGCCCTGCTGCCCGTCATCACCGAGTCCTGCCGAATCAAGGCGGATGTGGTGTCGAAGGACGAACGTGAAGGCGGCCTCCGCCGGATCCTCAACTTCGGCCACACGATTGGCCACGCGCTCGAGGCGGTGACGCACTACCGTCGCTTCCGGCACGGCGAAGCCATCGCGCTGGGCATGCTGGCCGCGGCCGACCTGGCGGTGGCCAGACACGCGCTGGCCGAGCAGGAACGCACGGCCCTCGTGCAACTGATCGGGAAGCTTGGCCCCCTTCCGTCGATTGCCGACCTGTCCGTACCCAACACAATCGAGGCGGTCCGCCGCGACAAGAAGGTCGTGAACGGACGCCTTCACTTCGTGATCGCGATTCAGATTGGCGCCACGATGACGATTGACGACGTCACCGAGGACGAACTGCGGGCGGTGCTCATGAGGCTGGGGATGGCACCTGGATCCCGTATTCCTTGATCTTCTGCAGAAGAACTTTGTAGCCGAGCCGGAGCGACTCGGCCGCTCGGGCCTTGTCGCCGCCGGCCTGCTGCAGGGCGGTTCCGATCTTTCGCCGTTCCACTTCACTACTCACTCGGTGCAGCGCCTCGGCCATCGTCCCGGACAGATCGATCTGGTCCCACGGGGTTCCGGCCGCGGAAGCCACCGGGCCTTGCTTGAACGACAGATTGAAGTGCCGTTGGTGGATCCCGTCGCCCTCGGCTAGGATCACCGCGCGTTCGATGCAGTTCTGCAGTTCGCGCACGTTGCCGGGCCATGGGTACGCACGCAGTTCGTCGATGGCCGTCGGCGACAGCGACAGCGGCGGCTTGTTGAGGTCCTTGCAGAACTTGTCGACGAAGTGTCGTGCCAGGATCAGCACGTCCTCGGTTCGCTCTCGCAGCGGCGGAATGTGAATCGGAAATACGGACAGCCGGAAGAAGAGATCCTCACGAAACTGGCGCTCAGCGACCCGCTGCCGCAGGTTCCGATTCGTGGCGGCCACGACGCGTACGTCAACGCGCAGCGTCTGCGTCCCGCCCACGCGTTCGAACTGTTTCTCTTCGAGGGCGCGCAGAATCTTGGCCTGGAGGGCCAGCGGGAGCTCGCCAATCTCGTCAAGAAAGAGCGTGCCGCGGTGCGCGAGCTCGAACCGGCCAGGCTTGCGCTGGCCGGCGCCCGTGAATGCGCCCTTCTCGTACCCGAAGAGCTCGGTTTCGAGCAGATTCTCCGGAATGGCCGCGCAGTTGATCGCGACAAACGGGCCGTCGGCGCGTGGACTGAGCGCGTGCAGCGCCCGCGCAAACAGCTCCTTGCCCGTGCCGCTCTCGCCCTCGATGAGGACCGTCGTACCCGTTGCAGCCGCCCGGTGGAGCTGCTGCGACACCTGGCGGAGCTTCGGATCCTCGCCAATGATGCGCGGCGCACCGCGCCGCTCGGCGAGTTCCTCCTTGAGGATGAGGTACTCGGTCAAGATCCGCCGCTGCGTCATCGCACGTTCGACGATCAGCAGCAGGTGGTCGGGGTCGACCGGCTTGGCCAGAAAGTCCACGGCGCCCTGCTTCATGGCCGCCACCGCGTCTTGAATGCTGCCGTAGGCGGTCATCACGACGACCTGGAGATCGGGGTCAAGCTCCTTGGCCGCGCGCAGGACGCCGAATCCGTCCCCGGTGGGGAGCTTCAGGTCCGTCAGCACCACCACGGGCCGGGTCTGCCGCAGCTGCTGAACGGCTTCCGGCTCGTCCCGCGCTTCGATCACGGCGTGGCCCTGGCCTTCCAGGGCATGCCTGAGCATCGCGCGCAGCGAGTCTTTGTCTTCGACGATGAGAACGGGGGGAGATGACATTGATGATTAGTGATTGGCGATCGGTGAATCGTTGGTGATTGGTGATTCTTGATTGTTGATTCAAGAAATGTGAATCTCCGATAGATCACAATTCACTGATCACCATTCACCAACGATTCAACAATCACTAGTCATCAGTCTCGAAATCGACTAGCGAACCCATCCAGCGGGGACGCCCTCGCGACGGGCTTCCTCCTGAATGTCGCCGACCGTCTTCGTGTGCTGCTGGACTTCCTTCCGTACGCGGTCCAGTTCGGCGAGGGCTTTGTCGCGATTGGCCGCGACGGCTGACCGTTGGGCGGGATCGTCGCGACTGATGAACTCCGTGGTCAGGCCGTTGATCTGGCTCTCGAGGGCCGCTTGGAAGGCTTGTGCCCGCTGGAGCGCTTCGCGGGCATCAGAGAGGCGTTTACGCCAATAGGCCTCGTCTTTCGCAGGAGCAGGAGCAGGAGCAGGGGCCGACGCCTTGGCGTCGTTCTCACTCGCCGCGGGTGCCGGCTCGGCTTGGGGCGAAGGGGGTGTCGGGGACGTCGCAGCGGCGCCAGCAGGCGGCTGCGGCTCGGGGCGCAGGCTGCCGTTAGTGTAGACCTTACCCGCGGACGCGACTGTCTTCCGCCGGGCTTCCTCCTGGCGCGCGATTTCCCCTAACTGGGCAGCCGGGGCCGCCACGGCCCCGACAACAAAGCCCAGGATGGCCGCCCGACATACCGAGGACCTCATGACTGCGATTCTCCGGCCCGCATGGCGGGCCGTCAAGCCCTCGCCACGGCGCGTTACCAGGACTGCACATCCGCTCCCTGGCCCGCTCTATGTTTTCGGTCCGAGGCCCCATTTGCTCCAGTGGCTACGGGCCTGGACGCCCGGGTCGGATCACCTGAGCCACTCGGGCGGGACGTTCTGCGCTCGCGCGTCCTGCTCGAACACTGCGGCGTCGGCTAGCAGGAACTTCAGGCGGCGTCGGAGTTTACCGAGTGTGCCTTGGGTCACTTCGCGCTCGCGTGCGACACCTGGCGAGCCGCCAGCCTGCTCCAGTTCGGCCAGCTGCGCCTCGGCCATGCTGACCTCGTCGCGGGCCTTCCAGGCAGCCCCTTGCAGGTCGCGGGCACGGGTGCGCCAGTACGCCTCGTCACGCTTCTCCTTGGCCTTGGCTCCCGCCGTGCCACCGGCCGACTCGACCGGCGGGGCGCCAGGGCTGTCGCTGACCGAAGTCTTGGCCGCCTCGGCAGACTCGGAGGCGACACTGGGGCTTGGCGGCGCCAGAGGGGGCACCTCCGGCGTCGGCGTGGACTGGAGATCATCGTTCGAGTACCGCTTACCCGACGGGCTCTGCCCCCGCCGCTCCTGTTCCTGACGCGCGACGGTTCCGAGCGACTGCGCCGCCGGCGCGTCGAGCCAACTCAGCCCGACCAGGAGCGCTGCGATGGGCGCCGCGCGCTTCATCACATCCACCGCCACGAGGAGAGCACGAACGCGGGGGTGCCCGAGAGGCCGTTGTAGGTGAACGTCGGGTTCCCCGAGATTACATTGGACGTAACGAGATTGGAAACGGACGGAACGTCCTGGACGAGGATCTGGCCGGAAAACGTTCCGTTACCGCTCCACTTCAGCTGTTCCTTGACGAGGATCTGGCTCTCCGGCCCGTACATGTCCATCCCACCGCTGACCTCCAAATCCCCATTGGTGACAAACAGCAGATTCGGGGTGTCAGGCCGTATGTCCGGATTGCCGCTGATGTCGATCGAGCCTTCGGCGATGATCGAAATCTGCGCCGGGTTCACGCTGCTGCCCGGGTTGCCTGTGATTCTGACTGTGGTCTGAGCGTAGTAGGTTCCGGCGGTCCAGCTGTTACTGTTCATCGACCATTCACTTCCCCCGAAGACCCAGCCGTAGCCCGCCTTGCAGGCGTTGCCGTTCGACGACGCATCACACATGACCGTGCCGACCGCGTCCGTCAGCCTGCCGTCGGACCGCAGGATGAAATCGGCAAGCGCGAGATAGTCAGCCGCATTGATGTTCGGGACCGTCTGGTTGGGGTAACCTCCGCCGCTGACGCCACCGATCGACGGGTTTCCGTTGGCCGAGTACGTGGCCGAGGCCGTCGCGTCCTCGGAAAACGATGGGCTGCCCGAGACGGTCAGGTCAACGTTCGCGTGCGCGCTGCCCCCGGACCCGGTGACCGAGGGATTGCCGGAGATCGTCAGGCTCCCGTTCGTCACGATCGCCGGCATGGAGGCGGCGCCGATAATCGCCTCGAGCGTCGCGACGGCATCGCCGTTCGAGTACCCGATCGCCCGGATCAGAATCTTCTGGTTGGCGTCAACGAATGGCTGGTTGTCCTCCGCAATTCTCGTCCGGTCGGCCGAGGACAGCGTCAAACCGCGCGTCGAATCGTCTTCGTCGAAGAGGCGTGCCTCATAGAAGACCCCGGGCAGCCCCGCGAGTTGAAGTCGAGCCGGGGGCCGAGGGACCCCGAGCGCCTCGAGGCTGCCATTGTCCGCGTCGGTGGCGGTGCTGCCGGACTGATTGTCCGGGCCCCTCAACAAAGAGGACATAGCCGCACTCGGGGTAGCAAACCCATTCGCCTGCCAGCTCTGGATGTTGGTGACGGCCAACTGCGCCGCGTGGATGAGGCCGGCTTCCGCAGCCGCCCTGGCCTCAGCCGACAGCTGGTGGTTGCGCGCGATGACGGTCTCCGTGCTGGCGCTGACCGCGAGCGCCGCCGACAGGGCCGACATCAGCAGCAGAAGCAGGAGCACGCCAATCAGTGCGATGCCCTGCTCGTCCCGGGCGCGTGTTCTCCGATGCAGTACCAGCATCATCGTGCCCTCAGCCTGACTTCCGATTGATACGCGAACGTCGTGAACTGCCCGCTGTAGGGATTGCGAGCTCGAGACTGCCCGCTGAGGCTCACCTGAATGTAGGCGACCGCCGCCGGCGTCGTGGTGACGGTCCTGGTCGTGGTGAGATAGGTAAACAACAGCTGGGTGAAGACGCGATCGGTGACCGCAACCGCCGACGTGTCCGTGCCCCGGTCCCAGCGCGTCAGCACACTATTGACAGGATCGTGCGCGATGGTCACGTCCTCACCGGGCTCTGTGCACGCGCCGGTCAGGCCCAGCACCACTCCGTTCGGGGGACCCACGTCGGCCTGCACACGGACATCGTCCTGGATGCCGTCGCCGTCTGGATCCAGCCGAAGCGCCGCAAAGGTGGTGCCGCTCGTGGGACACGCTGACACGTTGACGTTGTAGGGGTTGCTGCCGGCCGTTTCGAGCGTACGCGTGATCCACTCCATCGCGAAGCGCACTTCCTGCTGAACCGTCGCGTCGTCCAGTTCGTGCGCGTACGCACGCTGGACGTTGGTCGTGAGCATCACCGCGGCGCCGAGGACCGTGACGGTGATGGCCATCACGATCATCAACTCCGCGAGTGTGAATCCACGCTCACTCGCGCACCGAGTGCCGACAACGCGTGCTGTGTTTACCATTGGCGCAAGATGGTCGTGACCTCGACGTTCCGTCCGGGCAGCCGGACATTGACCACGCGGATGGTCAGCAGGCGCGTGTTGGCGGCAGGCCCCGCCTGTACGCGCCATCGCCTGGTGATCCCGGTTTGAGGCGTGTCGAAGTAATTCGCCACGTCGGTCGTCAGACTGTCGGGGTTCGCGGGCGTGATCTGCACGGTCGCGGCGGTCGAATGGTTCAACTTGACCAGTTCGTCCACCTTGGCCTGGGCCAGCAGAGTCGAGTTGGAGACGTTGCGTGCGTTGGCGTGCATCAGCGTGGCCATGGCCTGCAGTTGGGCCACGCTCACCAGTCCGAAGGTGAGGATCAGGGTCGCGACGAGCGCTTCGACAAGCGTGAACCCGGACTCGCTGCGGCGCCAGTCGGCCTTCGCGGCGACGCCGCCGCTAGGGAAGGAGGACCTGTCCGCCTGCCGTAACGGTGATTGTTCTAGTCGCATAAAGGTTCGCCATATTGAGTGTGGCCGGTGGAGCCGCCGCCGCGCACGTGGGGCATCCGGCCAACGGGGTCACTCGTCCAGTCGTGTTGATTTCGAGATCCTGCACCGTGCCGAACTGCGCACCTTCGGGTAGCCGCATGACCGGTCCGTCCAGGTTGGGCGCTGCCGCCGAATTGGGATCCGGGTAGGGGTAAGCTGTCTCGCTGCATCGATTGGCGTCGTTGTCAATGCCGCTCGATCCCACCACTTCGACGATCCGGTACTGATTGGCGGCTGGGCAGTTGAACCGCACGCGGAGGGTGCGGTTCTTCGAGACGGCCGAGTATCGAGCGCTTCGAATCTGGGCACCCACAGTCTGGATCGTCGAGTTCAGTGCCCACATCCGCATCTGGCTCATGGCAGCCGGGATCGCCGCCCCCATGATCACGCTGGCGATACCGGCGACCACCAGGACCTCGATGAGGCTGAACCCGAGTGCGTCTCGCTTGGCTACCACAACAGCACGAGGGGCAACACTGATGCCAGCGGTGATGGTGGGCAACCCTTGTAGGGGCAATCACATAGCTAGAATCTAAACATCGGCTGATCGAAAAATGCGCCAGTTTGGGACATGAAATTACGGTTCTCGTCTGGCGGCCGCGGCCTTGCCGGGGCAAGAGGGAGCTACCGAACCTCACGCCAGGACAGCACGCGTGTTCGGAGACCGTCCCGAGCAATCGTCGCCTCGAGGATCCGGCGGGCACCGACTAGTCCGTACGCGTGCACTCGCATCTCCAAGCGACCGCGCCCCGGGTTCGGGCCTCCAGCCTCGACGCCGTCGCGTAGAGGCATACCGTCGTTTTCGGACGAGTCGTCTGCAACCCATACCACCACGTACACCAGTGAGTTGATGCGTGTCCCCAGGGCCGAGAGGGGACCATGGGCATAAACGCGCCAGACCGGGTTGTTCGCTCCCCAGGGTAGTGCCTGGCTGGAGGCGTCGAGGCCGGCAGTCTCCCCCTGCAAGTCCAGCGTTGTTCCATCAGCCAGCGTCCGCGGCCCGACAGGCCCATCGGTGAAACTCGAACGCGCCGAGCCAGCCAGAATCGCGTTCCAGTCAGGCTCGGCCGTCACGTCCAGGATGGCGCGCTCGAGCAGGGCGTCGGCGGCGTAGAACACCTCGATTGCTTCACCGTAGGCCACGGCGATGCGGCTTTCAGTCGACGTCACCAGGCTGAGCGAGAGACCGAGCGCGGCGAGCAACGTCATCACCAGCAGGACGACCATGAGCGCCACCCCGCGTTCGGGCCCCGCTCTGAGCCGTGAGCCGCGAGCCTTGAGCGCACCCTGAACGCTGAGCCTTGAGCCCTGAGCCGTCATGCCTCACCGATCCAGATTCATGTTCCGAGGCGTCACGTCGAACTGCACGGCCAGGTCCGGCAGGTAGCGATCGCCGGCTCTCGCCGTACCGCCCCTGCTGAACAGGATGCCGGCCGGCCCGCGGAGCGAGGCCAGCGCCGACTGCACACGCAGCGACACGCGGACCCGCCGCACGCGCAGCAGGTCCGCATCAAAGCGACCGGGTGACAGCTGATCCGGGCACCACGGTCCGTCGGTCAACATCTTTGACGTGAGCTCCACCTGTGCGCTACCGCCAGGCGCGATGGTGGCCAGCCTCGGCAGATGCACGCCACCAACAACCCTGAACGTGCAGTTCTCGCCCGGGGGCCAGAAGCCGCGGCTGAGCGCAATCAGCGGTGGTGCAGGTCCGTACGTCGTCCAGGGTCCCGGCGTGCTGTCGAGCGGCATTCCTGTCAGCTGAGGAGGCGCCGCGTCCCCGAAGTATCGAAACTCGAGACCGACGACTTCGTCCACAACAGGGAGGTCGCTGGCCCACCCGTCATGCCGCATCAACTGAGAGGTACCTGCCGCCGTGTCGACCTTGAAGTAGTAGGTACCGAGCCTGACCTCCGACACGAAGGCACCGGCCTCGTAGCGAGCAACCACTGGCTCGCCGCGATGCTGCACGAGGGCCGCACCGCCGATGACCTGATCGACCCTGAACACGTCCCCGCTACCAGCCTCGTCGTACAGCAGCAAGCGGTCCCCGGCTTCGAATCCACAGACCTGCTGCGCCGCCTCAGGCGGACAGTTCGGCGGCGCCTCGAGCTGAACGTCGAGCGCCCCTGGCTCGAGCGGCGCTCTGAGGCTCGTTTGCGACGGCGTGGACGGCACGTACAGAAAGCTGATTGCATCGGGTCTGAAGTAGATGCCTCTCGCCGGGTCCGCCCCATCCCCGAACGCGCGATACGGCCGCAGAGGCGCAAGGAAGAAGTGGAGTGCCCCAGTGGCCGGACCTGCATAGGATCCGGCTCCAGCCATCAGCAGATCCTTCTGGAGGGCATCGACGCCCACACGCACGCGCTGCTGTAGGTCAGGCGCTTCCACTTGGCTCCGAAACAGACGCTGCGCCGGATCCATCACGGCCGTCGCGGCGCCCATCACCATCAAGGCGATGAGCACGGACAACAGGAGCTCTACCAGGGTGAAGCCAGCCCCGTCGTCTAAGGTCGTCACGGTAGGCTCCTCGTCACCGTCACCAGGCGGGCTTCGCCGGGAAGGCGCAGAACGTCACCCTGGTCGGCACGGCCCCTGTCGCGGTACGGCGTGACCAGCACTTGAATGAGGAAGGCGCTGCCCGCGTGCCCTGCCAGCGGCTCAACCGACCAGCGCCTTGAGTAGATTGCCTGCGGCGGCGCCTCCCCGCCGCCGCCGACACTCACACCGTACGCGTCGACGTAGTCCACGAAGCCAGGCGTGTTCCGCTGCAGCGCCGACGGCGGAGACACATCAAGCCCAATCCGTCCAAGCGCGCGAAGCTGCTCCACTCTCTCCTCAGCCAGGATGGCAGCGACCGTGCTGCTCCGGGCGGACAGGTTGGCTGTCGTGGCGATCGTCATGAGCTTGGCCATCGCCAGCACGCCGGTCGTCAGCACACAGGTGGCAACGAGCGCCTCGATCAGGGTCGCACCTCTCAGCGAGGTGAGGAGTGTCGGTGACATGCCGGTAGATGTCGCAATGACGCTGCCAGCCTCGCCCGCACGGCGAGGCCAACGCTAAAGCATTGACAGGTAACGTGTCGAGGCATCGATTGACCGGTGCGACACGCCGCAGGGGCGTGCAGGGTCGCAGAAAGTGCGACGCCCGAAAACCCGCCGGGTTGGCCTTCTTGCCGACGGGGATTTGCCTCCCCGCCTCCCTCTCACGCCTGGGGCAAGGTCACCTGAAAGCAGGCGCCACCGAGGGGAGAGCGCGTGGCGACCACCAGGCCGTTGTGGGTGACGACAATCTTCTGCACGAGAGCGAGGCCAAGTCCGGTGCCCGTCTTCTTGGTGGTAAAGAATGGACGAAACAGACCCTCGCGCGCCTCGGGCAAAATGCCCGGACCGTTGTCGTGCACGCTCACGCGCGCGATCCGTTGCACCGGATCAAGCACCCCCTCGACGCGCACGTCGGGGATGACGCCTGCGTGCTGGCACGCCTCGATTGCATTTCGAAGCAGGTTCATGAACGCCTGCCTCAGGAGCACATCGTCGGCATCGACCCGCCCGAATTCGCCGGCGATGACGAGATCGCCGCCAAGCTGGCGGGCTTCGCCCCGAAGGTCGTCGGCGGCTCGCTCGACGATCGCCCGGAGATCGTGCGTCGCCAGGGACAGCTGTGTTGGACGAGCAAAATTCAAGAAGTTGGTCACGACCTCGCCGAGCGCCTCGGTCTCCTGGCGGATGCCTTCCACGTAGGGCTTGAACTGCGGAGGCAGCGCCGCCGGGTCGAGCAGCTTTCCGTAGCCATGGATGGTCGCGAGGCCATTTCGGAACTCGTGGGCGATCCCGGCTGTCAGTTCGCCGAGCCGCGCCAGCGTTTCTTTCAGCCGAAGCTGCTCTTCGAGCTGCACGACCGCCGTCAGGTCCGAGAACAGGCAAATCACACCGCCGGTGCTCACAGCGCCGAGGGGGGAAACGGTAACGCCAACGTGCGTAACGGCTCCAGCCTGTGGCATCTCAAGAGCGCGACGCACGATGGCCTCCCCCGTCGCCAGACACTCGTCGATGACGCCAGCGAGCGGCACCGCGGCGCCGGGCAGCGCTGTATAGTGCGCCCAGGTCGCGGCCGCGTCGACGCCGAGCATCCTCCGGCCCGCGGCGTTGAGGATTTGCACCTGACCCTGCCGGTCCACCACGAGCAGGCCGGCGCTCAGGTTGTTGACGATCTGCGTGCTGAGTCGCTCGGACGCGTCGGCGCGCTCCGCGGTGGCCCGTTCCTGGGCCCGTAGCTTCTGAATCGCATCCTGCAGCGCGCTTGCCAGCAGTGGGGGGTGGCCGCCGCTGTCGCGCGAGAGCCGTCGGCTGTCGCGTGCGGCCGCGGCAAAACGCAGGACCGCGAACGCCACGACGGCGACGATCACCGCGACCATCCCCGTGAGGAGGAGCAGGGCGTACCCCTGGGGCGTCATCGGTAAAACCCGAAATACCAATCCACCATCGGGGTGCCCCAGATCGCCGCCACGAAGGCGCCGACAGCGAGGAACGTACCAAAGGGTAAGGCGTACTTCATGTCGCCGCGCCTGGACGCGACGAGGGCCATGCCGGCGAGCGACCCGGCAAAGGACGCCAGGACGAGTGTCAACAGCACGAGCTTCCAGCCGAGAAACGCCCCGATCATCGCGAGCAGCTTCACGTCGCCCATCCCAAGCCCTTCCTGGCCCCGAAGCCGGTAGTAAACCTCGGCAATCAGGAACAAGACACCGCCGCCAGCGACGATGCCAATCAGGGAGTCGCGCCAGCCCGGCGGCACGAAGAGGCTGCAGACGAAGCCCACGACGATGCCGGGGAGCGTGATGGCGTTGGGCAGTGTCTTGTGCTGCAGGTCCGTGACGAACAAGACGATGAGGGAACAGGCCAGCAGCGCGCGGACACCACCGAGCGGGGTCACTCCGTAGAGCAGGTAGACGCCCACGCAGGTGAGCGCGGTGACGGTTTCAACAGCCGGATACATCCACGACACCGACGCCTTGCAGGTTCGGCATCGCCCGCCAAGGACCACCCAACTGAGGACCGGGAGGTTGTCGAACCAGGCCAGCGTGTGCCCGCACGAGGTGCACCGGGAGCGAGGGGACACCACCGACTCGCGCCGCGGCAAGCGGAAGATGCAGACGTTCAGGAAGCTCCCGATGCACGCCCCGAAGAGGGCGACGACGAGGGTCACGGCCCAGGCTGGAATCATCGAGCCTGCCCAGAGAGCGTGCGGCTGCGCGGTAACGGGGAGAGCGGCGAGTCGGCCGCCGTGTCAACCGCGCCGGACACCGGATCGAGCGCGTAGGCCACACCGGACGGATCGAGCGGAACGCCCCTCAGTTGGCCCGCACGCACGAGATCGCTCCAGCCGGACGGGAAGCGACCCGCCTGGTCGTAGAAACGGTTCACCACCTCTTGCAGTTGCTCGACGGTATCCTCGGCGTCGAGTTGAAGGAGGCGCACGCGCGCAGTCTGGCGCAGCCAGTCGTGCTCGGCGGTCTCAGCCATCTGGGTCCATAGCACGCGCGCCGCTCCGCGTTCTCCACCTTCGGCCAACACACTCGCCGCCAGCGGCCTGAGCCAGTTCGGAGCGCCTGGCAACTTCGCTGCCCTCTGGAACCAGTCAGCCGCCTGTTGCGGGTCCCGTCGCCACCAGTAGTGCACGAAGCCCGCGTCGAGGTAGTACTCCCAACGTGTCGGCGATTCCTGGATGCCCTTGTCGAGCAACGTGATGGCCTCCTCGGGCCGACCCGGGCCGTCTGGGTATCCTTCGGACAGCAGGATCGCGCCCATGCGGTAGGCGATGTTGAACCGCGGGTCCAGCGTGGTGGCAATATCGAGCAGCGGATAGAGCAAGTCGTAGTTCTTGTTCTTGGCCTCCGACAGCTTGGTGCTGCCGTAGTACTGCACCGCGCGGATCCAATAGAGGTCGGCGGCCAGCGTGCCAAAACCAAGCGTCAGGCGCCGAGTCGCGCCCGGCGATCGCACCCACTGCACGGCACGTTCAGGTGCAAAGGTCGTGAAGGCACCGTCGAGCGCTACTTGCGTTCCGATGGCACACACCCCCAGCACGCCCAGCGCACCCCACCGAAGACGTCGCGATCGTTCGGGCCTCGAGGATGTGCCGCCCATCACTTGAAGTCGCGACGCTCGAACACCAGCGCGGCTGCGACGAGCAGCAGGGCGATGTAGAGCGCCACCGAACCGGTTGCGAGCAACATGTGCTGGAGCGTGACGGGCTGAGCGTGCACGACTTCGGCCGTCACGTTCAAGGGCACCAGATTAGGAAACACAAAATACAGGACGCGTCCGAGAGTCGCCAGCGCGGGCGAGGCTCCGGCCGCCCCCAGCGCACGCAAGTCTTGGCCGAAGTGGCCGATCACGTAGACGGCCAGTGTCAAGGCCGCAGACAGGAACGAGCTGGAAAAGGTGGAAAAGAAGAGCGCCACGGCCGTCACGAGCATGAGCTCGACCCCAATCAACGCAAACGCCTTGAGCAGCCTGGGATCGGTCGCTGGCGCCTCCCACCCGAGTTTGACGTTGTCTGGGGTGACCCAGTCGAGGTACGCGAGAACGAGGTAGTACGCCACGGCCATGACGGCGAGGTTGGCCACGAGCGTCAGGCTCAGACCCAGGTACTTCCCCAGGATGAACTGACTGCGGGTGATGGGCTTGGAGATCAGGCTGTAGATGCTGCGGCGCTCAACCTCTCGGGCTACCAGCCCGATGCCGATGAAGACCGCGATCAGCACGCCAATGGCGGTCGCGGCAGCCAGGCCGAGATCCTTGATGATCTTCACGTCCTGCCCCGCCGTCAGCTGCGCCAGCAGGAAGGAGGCCGCCATCAACAGCACGGCGAAGAACACGAGGTTGTACGCAACGCGGTCCCGGATGGACTCCTTGAAGACGCCCCGAGCCACGATGAGGACGGCGCTCACGACACGTTCCTCTCGCGATCCCGCTCGCCTTCACGGACCTGCTCAACGAAGAAATCCTCGAGGGTTTCCCGAACCGGGTTGAGCGACACGAGGCGCGCGCCGCTCTCAACGAGTTCCGACAGCATCTGTTCGGGAGCCAGGGTCAGGGGAAGCTCGAGCGAAAAGCGACCTTCCCCGAGCGGCGTCACGTTCGTGAAACGCGACCGAGCTTGATCGATGACCTCCCGCCGGGCACCGGACACGACGAGTTCCCACGCCCGGGCGCGATGCGCCAGCAGGTCACTGAGTCTGCCTGCCGCAGTCAGTCGGCCTTTCACCAGCACCGCGACGCGACTACAGAGCACCTCGGCATCACTGAGCACGTGCGAACTGAAGAACACCGCGCAACCCCGGTCGCGCAATCGAAGGATCAACTCCCGCACCTCGCGGCGACCCAGCGGATCGAGTCCCGACATCGGCTCGTCGAGGAACACGACGTCCGGCTCGTTGATGATCGCCTGGGCGATGCCGACGCGCTGCACCATGCCCTTGGAGAACTTCCGCAGCTGGAACCGCCGCTCCGCGCCGATCCCGACCTCATCGAGCAAACGTGAGGCGCGCGCGGCCCCCTCCCGGGAGCCATACCCGAACATTCGAGCAAAGTAGACAAGCAGTTCCTCGGCCGTCAGGTTGTCGTAGAAGTACGGGTTCTCCGGCAGGTAGCCGATCCGCCGCCGTACCAAGACGTCGCCCACCGGGCGTCCCAAAACTTCGGCATGTCCCGACGTGGGGAAGATCAGCTGCATCAGCAGCTTGAGCGTCGTCGTCTTGCCGGCGCCATTTGGGCCGATGAAGCCGAAGACCTCGCCCTGCTCGACCCGCAGCGTCAGGTCTTCGAGGGCGGCGTACGGGCGCGGGCGCCAGAAGCCCCTCGTGTAGTGTTTGGTGAGTCCCTCGGTCCGGATGGCGTCCATGCGTTCGTGACGGAGCAGGGATCAGGGAACGGGGATTAGGGATCGGTCGTCACGCCGGCCTTCTTCAACTCGTAGGCGATGACGGCGTCGAAGGCCACTGGGCGCAGGCTCGCCAGCTTGATGCCGTTGATGAAGAACGTGGGGGTCCCGCTGACACCAAGCTGCTGCCCGAGTTGCGCGTCCGCCCTGACCGCCTGGAGCACCTGAGCGTACTGCGCGTCGAACTCGCTCTCGGTAATCTGGGTCACCTCCTTCAGCGCGGCCTTCACGTCATCGCGCGTCATCGACGGGGACTGTCGTTCGAACAGCACGGCTTCGAGCGCCTTGTCCAGCTTCTTCTCGCGCGCCATCCGCACGGCAGCAGCCGCTTCGCAGGCCGCTCCGTGCACACCCCCAGCGCCGCATTCGGTCTCGAGCGGGAAGTCGCGATTCTCGGATCGGAACGCGCCGGGGTACGCGGCTTCGTACTTCGCGATGATGTCCTTGTACAAAATCCACGCCTGCCGACACGAGGGGCACTGGTAGTCGTTGAACTTGAGCAGGAGTACTTTCGCGTCGCCGGTCGGCATCGCCTGCGCAGAACGCGGCTGCCGGTCGAGCCAGGCGTGGATCTCCACCAATTGCTCCGGCGTCAGCGCCTCCACCAGAGCGGCTGGCGTCGCCGCCGCTGTCTGGGGAGCGCTCGCCGCTGCCACGACCTGCTCGCGTGGGAAGGCCAGCACGAGGCCGGCAGACCCAACGAGCCAGATCACCGCCAGCGCCGCTGCCGCCGGGTCGCCGCGAAGACCTCGCACGTCCTGCGCCAGCCCCGCCCCCAACGCGCGGAGCGGCCCGGCGGCTGCAGCAGACAGCAGGAAGATGCCCACGACGCTCACATAAGTCGTCAGACAGAGCGGACACGCCTGCCGGAGCACGAAGAACGAGGCGTACGCCAGGTAGAAGACCGCTGCCAGACCCGCGATCGACAGGAGGAACACATATCCCATGGCGCGCGACGCGCCCTCGGATCGCGGAGCGCGCATGCCCCAGCCTGACAGCATCAGCACCAGCGCGGACCAGATCGCCCCACCCGCGGCAACCGGGACACCCGCCACGGTGCCGTATTCGCTTTGGAAGACCTGCTGGCAGGAGATGCTCTCGCTGACGTCACAGAAGCTTGAATACGTCGGGTCCGTCAGGAGCCGGTAGTGGACGTAGAGCGCCGCGCAGGAGGCGCCGAGCCCGAGCACGGCAAGGGCAATGAGCGCATAGCGGGTACGACTTGTCATGGCCATCCTCTCCTCAACACTCGAAGGCTCTGGGCCCCGGTCCGTCCGGGACCTCGTGCCCCTGCATTATAGACGGCCGTACAACGGAATGGCCGGCTGCGCGACGCAGCCGGCCATGTCCTGGGGAACAAAGCCCGGGGACGAACTACTGGATTGGCGTAACCGTCGCCGAGACCGTGAAGGGTTGGGTCGGCGCGGCGGCACCGGCGGCCGCGACGTTTTGCCAAATCGTGCCCGTGTGGTCCGTCGCAAACGCGCGGTTGGCCGTTGACGCCGGGCTAATCGGTACCGCAGTCGCGTAGTAAACGACGTTGGTCGCGGTCGCGTTGCAGTCGGCCGGGCCCGCTGCGCCGCCGGCTCCCGCAGCCAGGGTGTAGTTGAACCCGCTCTTCTGCGGGCTCACCGCGCCCGTGAGATCACGCGACAGGAAGCCCTGATTGCCTCCCGGAGGCGGAATACCCAGGGTCGCGTACAGGACGGCGTAGCCCCCATTGCCGCACGCGGCGGAGTAGCTCACCTCGGCCGTGTTGACGGCGCGCAGCGACCCAATCGCCGATGTCTCGTTGCCCGTCATACGGGCACGGAGCAGGCCCGGCACCGCGATGGCGGCAATGATGCCGATGATCGCCACGACGATCAGCAACTCGATGAGCGTAAAGCCTTCGTTCTTCTGCAGTTTCTTCACAGCCTTCTCCTTGAGCGCGATGGGGCCTGAAGGCCCGCTCGTAAACATCCGCCGCTCTTGCGGCGACTGGTGACGACTACCAGAGCAATCCTGGTGCCACGCCAGTTCTCGGTCCGTCCTATCGGTGCAACTGGTGCAATACATAGTCTTACCGGACCGGTGCAGGTGTTTGCCATTCGCCCCATCGTGTCACGTCTGGGCCAGACCGACAAGGAGTGTCAACCCTGGGTGTCAAATACTGGCAATCACCGGAGGGCGTACTTCTTGGCGTAGTAGCGAAAGGAACGGAAGCTCATACCCAGCATCTCCGCAGCCTTTGTCTGGACGCCTCCCGTCCTTTCGAGGGCAAGGGCGATGTAGTGACGGTAGAACTCCTCGCCGAGCGCCTCCAGATCGACGCTCCCCGTCAGATCCGGGAGACTCGTTCCCGGTAGCCCCCCGTCTGGGACGCTTGGTTGCGGAGACGCCATTCCAACGGACCTGACTCGCATCGGAAGGCTCTCGGGAAGCACCAGCGGAGTCTGTTCGAGGGCGACGGCGCGCTCGATGGCGTTCTCCAGTTCACGCACATTCCCCGGCCAGTCGTATGCAGCCAGCAGGGCGTGCGCTTCATGGGAAATGCCGCGCACGGGCTTTTCCACTCCCTCGGCATACTTGGCCAGGAAGTGGTCAGCGAGCAAGGGCACGTCCTCGCGGCGTCCCCGGAGCGGTGGCAGGTGAAGTTCGATCACGTTGATGCGGTAGAACAGGTCCTCACGGAAGCGGCCGTCCGCCACCAGCTTCGGCAGGTCCTGGTTGGTGGCTGCGATCACCCGAATATCGGCCTGCACTTCCTCGGTACCCCCGAGCCGCCGGAAGCGGTGGTCCTGCAGCACACGCAACAGTTTCACTTGCATGGCCTGGGTCGTCTCGCCGATTTCATCGAGGAAGATGGTGCCCCGCTCGGCCACCTCGACCAGGCCCTTCTTGTTCGCATCGGCCCCGGTGAAGGCACCGCGCATGTGACCAAAGAGCTCCGACTCGAGGAGCGTCTCCGGGACGCCGCCGCAGTTGAGTGCGACAAACGGGTGCTCGCGCCTGAGCGAGTGGTAATGAACGGCACGAGCGACCAGATCCTTGCCGGTCCCCGACTCGCCGGTGATGAGCACCGTGCTGCTCGTCCGGGCGATGGTCCCGATCATCTCGAAGAGCTCGAGCATCACCGGACTACGGCCGATGATGTTGCAGAACTGGTGGCTCGTGTTGAGCGTCCGCTTGAGCAGAGCGTTCTCCTCTTTGAGCCGCTGCGTCTCCACATGCTGGCGCACCTTGAGGCGCAGTTCGTCCATGCTGAACGGCTTGGTGAAGTAGTCCACGGCGCCAAGTCGCATCGCCTCGACGGCGGTGTCGGTGGAGGCGAAGGCCGTCATCATGAACGCCACGATGCCGCGGTTGGCTTCCTTGGCCGCCCGAAGCACCTCGACACCGCTCATGTCGGGCATACGGATGTCGGACAACAGCAAATCGAAGCGCTCCCGCCCGATCGCGGCGATGGCCTCGGTGCCACTGGCGGCAACGGCCACGTCGTAACCGTCACGCCGCAACACGATGCGCAGCATCTCGCGCATCGACGGCTCGTCGTCCACGACGAGGATGCGAGGCCTGGCCGCACCCTCCTGGGCCACGTGCGGGTCCGCTGTCGGCATGGTCGTTGATGCCCTGGTCATATCTGCACGCCGATCCGGTCCGCGGGCTCCCCAACGGGCGCAACCACCTGACGTCCGTGCGCCGACAGGCGCACAGTGACGGTCGTGCCCTTGCCGACCTGGGACGATACCTGGATGCTGCCGTTGTTGTCGGTGACGACCCTGTGGACGACGGCCAGTCCGAGGCCGGTGCCGCGTTCGAAGGAGCTGCGGAACGGCTCAAAAATGTGGTCGAGATCGTCGGCCGGGATGCCGCACCCTTGATCCCGGACGGTCAAGACCAGCCACTCGCCCTCGGCGGTCGACTCAGGCGCCACCCCGAGCGACAGCCGCCCGCCCGTGGCCATCGCGCGGAGCCCGTTGGTGGCCAGGTTCCACACGACCTGGCGGATCTGGTTCTCGTCGGCCTCGCACCACGCCGGCTGGGACGGCACATCGAGCTCGATGACATGGTCGCTGCGCACCTCGGCGCTGTTGCGCAGCAGCCGGGACGTCTCCTCCAGCACCCGCCTCACGTCCAGTCTGATGAGGGCAAGCCGCTGGGGCCGGGCGTAGGCCAGAAACGACTTGATGGTGTCGTTGAGCCGCGCCGACTCCCGGAGCACGATGTCCATCAACTGCGCCTGATCGTTGCTGAGGTGGAGTTCCTCTCGCAGAAGCTGGATCGAGCCCGACATCGAGGCCAACGGATTCCGGATCTCGTGTGCAATACCGGCAGCCATTTCGCCGGTCGCGGCCAACCGCTGACGCCGTCGCATGTCCCGCTCGAGACGCCTGACATCGGTCACGTCCTGGAACAGCAGGAGGGAGCCCCTGCCGCCCTGGGGCAACGTCAGGATGCTGATGGTCAACCCAAGGTCGATGACGCGTCCATCTGGCGTCTTGTACGGGCTGTCGACTCGCAGGCTGCGCCCTTCACCAAGACCGGGCAGCTGTGCGCGAGCCTCCTCTGGGATCTGCATCAGCTCAACCATCTTCCGCCCGGTCGCCTCCGACACGGGGACGCCGCTGATCGCCGCTGCCGCCCGGTTGAATGTCAAGATCCGGTCCTCGGTATCGGTTGTGATGAGACCGCTCAACAAGCTGTTGATGACGTACTCGTTGAACGCCCGCAGGTCTCGAATCTCGTGCGAAGCGTTTTCGAGCCTCGCACCGGTCGAACGGAGGCTGTCGGCAAGCGACCCCGACAGCAGCGCCACCGCCACGAATCCGCCCAAGTTGACGGCGACCGTGTACTGTGCCAAGCGAAGGGTTGGGAGCGTCACCTCGGGGGAGAATCCTTTCGCCAACGGGAGGTCGACGTTCACGTATTGCAGCGTCACGACCCCTAGGTACAGAGCGCAGCTCAGCACGGCCACGCGAGTCGCCACTGCCCTGTGCCGGACGATGCTCGCCGCAATGATCGGCAGCAGATAGAGCGACGACAGATTGCTCGCCACGCCGCCCGTCACATGGATGAACGCCGAGACCAGCAGTGTATCGGCGCCAAACTGCAGATCGACGAGCCAGGGGTGACGGTCCGCGAAACGGAGCGTCGCCAGGTAGATGACGCTCAGGGCGTAAGTCAGCCCGATCAACGAGAAGAACGGATCGACCGGGAAGGCTCCAGGCCGGGCGATCTGGATGAGGATCGCCGACCCCATCAGCAGCGTGACGAGCACGACGCGGATGGCGATGAGCGTCGACAGTCGGGATCGCAGGTTCATTCCTTACTCAACTCCCAAGGACCCAACTCCCAAGGGACCCAACTCCCAATCGACCCTATGCCCAACGTTGGGGGTTGGAAGTTGGAGGTTGGGAGTTGTCTACCATCACCCGGACATCTTGCTGATCAGGTCGAAGATGGGCAGATACATCGCGATGACGATCCCGCCGACGATGACGCCGAGGAAGGCGATCATGATCGGCTCGAGCAGCGTGAGCAGACCAGCCACGGCGGTGTCGACTTCCTCCTCATAGAAGTCGGCGATCTTGGTCAGCATCTCGTCGAGCGCACCGGTAGCCTCACCGACGCCAATCATCTGGACGACCATCGGCGGAAACACCCTGGTCTCCTTGAGCGGCTGGGCAATCGTCTCGCCGCGCTCGATGCTGGCGCGGGTGGTCATCACGGCCTGTTCGACAACCGCGTTACCGGCAGTCCGGGCGGTGATGTCGAGAGCCTCGAGGATCGAGACACCCGAGGCCAGGAGCGTCGACAACGTGCGACAGAAGCGGGCCACGGCAATCTTGCGCATCAGCAGTCCCAGCACGGGCAGCTTGAGCGTGACCGCATCGACTGTCATCCGTCCCTGTGGCGAGGCGTAGTACGCGCGAAACGCAAACACGCTGGCGATGATGCCCCCGATGATGAAGGGCATGAAGCGGACGAGGCCGTTGCTCAACGCGATGACGATGCGCGTCGGCAGCGGCAGGTCGGCGCCCAGGCCGGCGAACAGGTTGGCGAACGTCGGAATGACCTTCCAGAGAATCACGGTGACCACGAGCGCCGCGATCACGATGACCGCGACCGGGTAGATCATCGCGGACCTGACCTGCCCCTTCAGCTTGACGGCCTTCTCGATATACGTGGCCAGGCGCTTGAGAATCGTGTCGAGAATGCCGCCGGCCTCACCCGCCGCCACCATGTTCGTGAACAGCGAGTCAAAGGTCTTCGGGTGTTTGCTCATCGCGTCGGCCAGCGACGCCCCGTTCTCGACTTCGCTGCGCGTGGCCAGGATGACCCCAGCGAAGTGCTTGTCCTCCTCCTGCGCGCCGAGAATGTCGAGGCACTGCACGAGCGGCAGGCCCGCATCGATCATCACGGAGAACTGCCGCGTGAAGACGGCGAGGTTCTTCGCGGCGACCTTCCTGCCACGCGCCTTCGCCGGCGCCTTGGCGGCGGCCTTGACCGGATTGATCCGGGTGACCAGGATCTGCTCGCGGCGCAGCGCGGCCACGGCGCTGTCCATCGAATCGGCAGTCCGCTCGCCAGACACCGTCTGGCCGGTGCGCGTCCGTCCGCTGTACGCAAATGTGGCCATTACCTCTGACTCCAGGCACGGGCGACGCAGGCGTCGCCCCTCCGACTAACCCTCACCGCGCCACCGGCCGCGGCACGCTGCCGGTGCGTCCCAGCCCCGCGCCGGGCACAACACCGACGCCGCGACTGATCAGGTCCCGCAGTTCATCACGGTTGGATGTGACGGTCATCGCCGCCTCGAGCGTGATGAGGCGCTTCTGGTGCAGCGTCGCCAGCGACTGGTTCATCGTCTGCATGCCGAGCTTCTCCTGCCCCGTCTGCATCGCGGAGTAGATCTGGTGAATCTTGTCCTCGCGAATCAGGTTTCGGATCGCGGGCGTCGGAATCATGATCTCAAGCGACACGATGCGGCCCCCGGACGCCTTGGGCAGCAGCGCCTGACACACGATGCCTTCGAGCACGAGCGAGAGCTGCGTCCGGATCTGGCTCTGTTGACTCGACGGGAAGATATCGATGATGCGGCTGATGGTCTGTACCGCTGAGTTGGTGTGCAACGTGGCAAGCGTCAAGTGCCCGGTTTCGGCAATGCGCAGCGCCGCCTCGACGGTCTCGAGGTCGCGCATCTCGCCGATGAGCACGATGTCCGGATCCTCACGGAGCGCGGCGCGGAGCGCCTTCGAAAAGCTGTGGGTGTCGCTGTGTACCTCGCGCTGGTTCACCAGACAGCCCTGGTGAAGGTGCACGAATTCAATCGGATCCTCGATCGTCAGGATGTGACCGCGCCGCTCCTTGTTGAGTTTGTCGATCATCGCGGCCAGTGTCGTCGACTTGCCTGACCCGGTCGGCCCAGTCACCAGGACCAGCCCGCGCGGGCGTTCGGTGAGTGTCGCGAGCACGGGCGGCAGGATCAATTCTTCGAAGCTGCGAATCTTCTCCGGAATAACGCGGTACACCGAGCCGACCGCTCCCCGCTGGCTGAAGACGTTCACCCGGAACCTGGCCAGACCCGAAATCCCGAACGAGAAATCGAGCTCCTGCGTCTCCTCGAAGGTCTTCTTCTGCGCGTCGGTCAGCACGCTGTAGGCGAGCTGCTTGGTCTCGGCCGGCGTCAGCGAGGCCCCCTCGAGCCGCGTAAGCTCACCGTGCAGCCGCACCTGGGGCGGCGTGTTCGTCGCGATGTGGAGGTCCGACCCCCCCATCTGCACCATCTCTTTCAGCAGTTCCGGCAGCGTGTGCATGACTTACCTCGCCGTCTCTCGCACGACTTCCTCGATCGTCGTGACGCCTTCCATGACCTTCAAGAGCCCGCTGCGGCGCAGCGTGACCATGCCTTCATCAACCGCCTTCCGGCGCAGCTCGAGTCCCGAGGCCCCCACCAGGATGAGCTCGCGGAGATCGTCGGTGACCTCCATGACTTCGTAGAGCCCGACGCGGCCCTTGTACCCGGTGTTGTTGCACTTGTCGCAGCCCTTGCCGCGGCGCGGGACCACTTTCTTGGCGTCTTCGGCGGAGAAGCCGGCTTGCACCAGCGCCGGGGCCGGCGTCGGGTCCGGTTGTGTGCAGTTCTTGCAGACTCTGCGCACCAGACGCTGGGCGCAGACCAGATTCAGCGAACTGGCGACGAGGAAGGGCTCGATACCCATGTTCATCAGTCGGTTGACGGTGCTGGGCGCATCGTTGGTGTGCAACGTCGAGAGCACGAGATGGCCTGTCAGGGCCGCCTTGACACCGATTTCCGCCGTCTCGAAGTCTCGGATTTCACCAACCAGGATGATGTTCGGGTCCTGCCGCAGGAAGCTGCGCAGCGCGGCAGCGAAGTTGAGCCCGATGTTCTCCCGCACCTGCACCTGGTTGACGCCCATCAGGTTGAACTCGACCGGGTCCTCCGCGGTCATGATGTTGGTCTCGGGCGTGTTGATGCGCGAGATCGCGGAATAGAGCGTGTTGGTCTTGCCCGACCCGGTGGGACCGGTGACGAGCACCATGCCCCACGGCTTGGCGATCGCCGCCTCGAACTTGGTGAGCGATTCGGCCTCGAATCCAAGCCGGGTCATGTCGAGCATGAGCTTCGTCTTATCCAGCAAACGAAGCACGATCTTCTCGCCGAACAGCGTCGGCAGGCACGAGACCCGGAAGTCGATGTCGTGCATCTGACCGCCGTCCTGGAACCGGATCTTGATGCGGCCGTCCTGCGGGAGGCGCTTCTCCGCGATGTCCAGCTTCGACATGATCTTGACGCGCGAGATGATGGCGTCCCGGAACCGCATCGGCGGCTGCATGATGTTGTAGAGAATGCCGTCGATGCGGTACCGGACGCGCACTTCCTTCTCATAGGGCTCGATGTGAATGTCGCTCGCGCCCTTCTGAATCGCCGACATCAGGATGACGTTGACGAGCTTGATGACCGGGGCTTCCTCGCCCTGCCTGGCGAGCGCTTCGGCGCTGATTTCCTCGAATTCCTCGAGCAGTTCCACGTCGCCGGCATCCGGCAGCGCGGGCATGTCATCGACCGCCCTGCTCGCCATCTCGAGCGCGCTGACGCTGCCGCCGCCGCGACCGGTGGAGGCGTTGGCGGCCGGGGCGTTCCCGTAGTACTTCTGAATCGCCTCCGCCACCGCGATCTCTGAGGCGACCACCGGCTCGACGTTGTAGCCCGTCATGAACTTGATGTCGTCCATGGCGAACACGTTGGTCGGGTCGGTCATCGCGATCGTCAGGGTGGCGCCCGACCGCGATAGCGGAATGACCTGGTACTTCTGGGCCGTTTCTACCGGGACCAGCTTGACAATCGCCGGGTCGACGTCGAACTGCCCGAGGGTAATCGACGGCACGCCGTACTGTTTGCTGAGGATGCTCGTGATCTCGTCGTCTCTGATGGACCCGAGCTTGATCAGATTGAAGCCGAGCTTCCCCCCATGCTGGCGCTGGTGGTTCAGCGCCTCCTGGAGCTGCTCCGGCGTGATGCGCTTCTCCTTGAGAAGCATTTCTCCGATTCGAACTGCCATCAGAACGCTACCGGGTCTCTCTCAGTCACTCGTCAGAACGACACCCTGGCCGCGACGCCCCAGCCGCGCTCGTCGCGCGCGCCGCCGCGCACCAGATGCCCGTCCACATACAGTCCCGATCGAAGCGCCACGCTCGCACCGGCCGTCATGGCCTTCTCCTCGGCGCCCACGGTGTTGAACCTGGCTCCGGCTCGAACCCCGACGCGGCGACCAAACGCCCACCCTTCGCCACCGAAGGCCACGACCCGCCGGCTGCCGAAAAACGTCTGGTAGCTGCCGACATCGGCGTCCACAGCCAGCATCACCGGGGGCCCGCCCGCCTCGGCCACGTCAAACCCAACCCCCGCTCGCGCCTGCCTCGGAAGCCTCACGCCGTCGAACTCCGTTTCGAGCACGTTGCGAACGACCCCGCCGAGGCGAACCGGCCCGCGAATGGCGATGACACCGACATCGAGGTCAAAGCCTCCTTGCGCGTCCATCGGACCAGGCTTCCCTTCCACCCTCACGTATTTCAGCGTCGTTCCCGCATGGACGCCCGACACCAGCGTCTGCACGAACGTGCCCCCGAACTGGCTCGCGGACAAAGAGCGGCCAGGCGCGTCAACTCCCCCATCTTCTCGGCCTGGACTCCCCGGCTCTGTAGTAGTCTGGAATCGAGCTATGTCGTTGATACGCAAGCGGTAATAGCTGAACCCCAACACGGGCGTCGTGACCGTAAACCACAGGGACCGCTCCCGGTGTGACGCCGGCTCACTAGCGATATCGGCCGATGCCCCTCCGAGCGCGAGGTCCAGGAACGGGCCCGGAGCGAGCCCGGCGGGATTCCACCAGACGGCGCTACTGTCGTCGGCCACGGCCACAAACGCCCCGCCCATGCCAAGCGCCCGGCTGCCCACCGCCTCAAAGACCTGTGCGGACGCAGGCACGGCCGAGGAAAGGCCGAAAAGGACAAGGAGCGGGGCGGCACGATAGCTTCTGGTCACAAACGTCCCTATTTTGGGGAACGGCCCCAACTCAACCAACCTCGCCCGCAAACGGCGTGTTTACAGTTCTCGGCTGCAAGGCGATCATGAGACTGGGAACACGGGAGCAGAACGACCGTATCAGAAGTCTGTTGGCCCCGACATGTCGGGGCCGTGTGAGGTCATGTGACGAACGGTATTTCGGCGGCTGACGCCTCGTCGGCCAGAGCCACCCCTGGCCTGCTCTCCCGGGTCGTTGGCGTACTCGTGTCGCCACGAGAGACCTATGGGGCCGTGGCCGCCAGGCCGAGGGCCCTCGGTGTGCTCGTCGTGGTGCTGGCCACCGTCGTGCTCGCGCAAGGCGTGTTTCTCTCCACGCAGGTCGGCCAGGATGCGGCGCTCGACCAGAACATCCGGGCGATGGAGGCCTTCGGTATCACCATCCCGGATGCGGCATATCAGCAGATGGAAGAGCGCATGGCGATGGCGCCGGTGACGGGCGGCATCTCCGCTCTCATCTTCTGGCCGCTCTTGATGGCCATCGTCGCCGGCCTGCTGATGGGTGTATTCAGCATGCTGATGGGCGGGGAGGCCACTTTCAAGCACGTCTTTGCGGTCGTCGCCCATTCCTCGGTGGTCCTCGCGCTGCAGCAGCTCTTCGCCATGCCCTTGAGCTACGCGACGGGCCGGTTCGCTGGAGCGACGCTGGACGCCTTTGTGCCGATGCTCGACGATGCCGGTTTTCCGGCCCTCCTGCTGGGCTCGGTTGATCTGTTTTTCATCTGGTGGATGGTGAGCCTGGCCATCGGAGTCGGTGTGCTCTACAAGCGTGGGACGGGGGGTATTGCCACCACCCTCCTGGGCCTTTATCTGGCCATCGCCCTGATCGTGGCGCTCTGGCGGTCAGGTTCCTGAAAGGAACGAACTGATAGATGACTGGTAAAAAGATCCTCGGTGTCCTCGGAGTTGTGCTCGTCGGCGCCGCCATCGTCGTCGCCAACGTGTGGTACCAGCGTGAAACCGGCCTGAGCGTCGCCGCCGAGGCCATACGGGCGCGCGACCTGGAAGCCGTTGTCTCGGCCTCCGGCAAGATTCAACCGAAACGCCAGGTCAATGTGTCAGCCAACACGACCGGGCGGGTCACCCGTGTCGCAGTCGAGGAAGGCGAGCGGGTCAAAGCCGGGCAGTTTCTCCTTGAAATCGACCCGAGGCAGCTCGAGGGGCAGTTGCAGCGAGGCGAGGCCAGCGTCGCCGCCGCTCGGTCGTCTCTGCTGTCCGCGCGCACGGCCGTTGACCAGGGCCAGGCCAACCTGGACCTCGCACGCCAGAACCTGAAGCGTCAGGCGGATCTGTGGAAAGAGGGGCTGACCACGCGAGAAAACCTCGAGCGCGCGCAGAACGAAGTGGCCGTGCGCGAGGCCGATCTCAAGACCCGACAACAGGACATCGAGACCAACGAGCAGCGGATACGGCAGGAGGAGGCGGGCCTGTCCACGACTCGGTACAACCTGAATCAGATCATCATCACGGCGCCGATGGACGGGCTCGTCACGCGCCGAAGCATCGAGGAGGGCGAAACCGCGGTGGTGGGCACGATGAACAATGCCGGTTCGGTGCTGCTGACCGTCGCCGACATGTCCGTGCTCGAGGCAGAAGTGGAAGTCGATGAGACGGAGATTCCGACCGTCAACCTCGGACAGGAGGCCCGTGTCACGATCGACGCCGTTCCCAATCGCACCTTCCGCGGCCGGGTGACTGAGATCGGCAACAGTCCCGTCCAGACCTCCACACAGACCACGGGACAGCGGCAGGCCACCACCTTCAAGGTGGTGATCACGCTCGACGAAGAGGTGCCGGATGTGCGTCCGGGGTTCACGTGCACGGCCGAGATCTCGACAGCCACCAGAGGTAATGCCGTCGCCGTCCCCATCCAAGCGCTGACGGTGCGTGAAATGCTCTACGACACCGCGGGAACACTCGTCCGCGAAACCCCAACACGCCGCCGACGCGGAACCGGCCTCGAGGCCAACGTCAGCGCGTCGAACGAGCCGCCGCCGGGCCACACCCGAAAGGAAACCGAGGGGGTGTTCGTCGTCCGCGATGGGCGCGCCGTCTTCACACCGGTCAAGGTCGGTGTCGCGGGTGAGCAGTATTTCGAAGTGCTCGAAGGCCTCTCGGCCGGGGATCAGGTGATCACCGGGCCTTTCGCCTCGGTGCGCGAGCTCGCCGACGGCGGGCTCGTGAGCATTCAGCAGAACACCCGCGCCTCTCGTCGGTAACGGCTCGCCCGTGGGCCAGACGCTAGACTCGATCCTCATCGCGCTTCAGGCCATCTGGGCCAACAAGCTGCGATCGTTCATGACCGTGCTCGGCAACGTCGTGGCCGTCAGCTCGATCGTCACCGTGGTCACGCTGATCCAGGGCATGAACGGGATGGTCGCCGACGCGATCGTGAGCGACGTCGGCGCGGACTCGTTCACGGTCCAGCAGCGGCCGCCGATTCTCAACGAAGACGACGAAGAGCGGGCGCGCAACAATCCACTCATCACGCTCGAGGAGGCCGACGCCATCCGCGCCTTCAGCCCGATTGTCGCGTCGGTCGCCGCGCAGGCCAGTCGCAGCGCCACCGCCTCGTACCGGACCCAGGAGGTCGACAACGCCCAGATTCAGGGCGTCACGAGCGACTACGTGGACTTCTCCACGTTCAACGCGGAGCGTGGGCGCATGATGAGCCCCGTCGAGGTGGATCGCGGCCAGCCGGTGGCGATCCTTGGCTTCGGACTGGCCGACACGCTGTTTGGAGAGCTCAACCCCCTCGAGAAGACCGTCAAGATTGCCGGCATCGGCTTCCGCGTGGTCGGGATCAGCGAGCCGAAAGGGTCCTTCTTCGGCAGCTCTCAGGACAACTTCGCGGTCATTTCCCTGACCGCCTACATGCGGCTCTTCGGCGCGCGTCAGTCGCTTCAGCTGATGGTGAAGCCGACCTCGACAGACGTGATGCCGGCCGCCATGGACGACGCGACCGTGGCGCTGCGTGTGGCCCGCCGACTGAAACCCTCCGAGCCGGACAACTTCGGCATCTTCACGTCAGAAACGATCCTGGATTTGTACCGGCAGGTGACAAGCGGCATCTTCGCCGTGCTCGTCGGTATCGTGGCGTTGTCGCTCGTGGTGGGCGGGATCGTCATCATGAACATCATGCTCATGGTGGTCAGCGAGCGCACCCGCGAAATCGGGCTCCGCAAAGCGCTCGGCGCACGCCGTAAGGACATCATGTCCCAGGTCCTGACCGAGTCCATCACGCTGTCGACGTTTGGCGGCGTGATCGGCATCGTGCTCGGCTCACTCGCTGCCACCGCCATTGCGGCGTTCACGCCGCTCCCGGCACGACTCGAGCTGTGGTCCATCTTGCTCGGCGTCGGCATTGCCGCAGCAGTGGGGCTGTTCTTCGGCGCCTATCCGGCGTCGCGTGCGGCATCGCTCGATCCGATCGAGGCACTCAGGCGTGAATAGGGGCGTCTGGCGCGAGGTGTTCGTGATGGCGCTCGAAACACTGCGCGCGAACAAGCTGCGGTCGGCGCTCACGATCCTCGGCGTCGTCATCGGCATCACGGCCATCGTGGGCATGACGTCGCTCATCCGCGGCTTCGATGAGTCGCTGCGCGACATGATTCGGGCCCTCGGCCCCAACACGATCATCGTGAGCAAGGCCAGCGCGGTGAGCCTGGCCTCTGGCGCCGATTTCTCCGAGATCATGCGGCGCCCCAATCTCACCGTGGACGACGCCAAGGCAATCGAGAAACTGGCGCCCTCGGTCGGCATCGTGGATATCTGGCTGGGCCAGGGCCTCGGATCCCAGACGGCCGAGCGCATTTCCTACGGCGGACAACGCACGCCAACGCTGGCCGTGCTCGGAGCCACCGAACAGTTCGCCGCCGTGAACTTCGTGAAGCTGGCTTTCGGGCGCTTCTTCACCGAGTCAGAGGTCTTGCGCCGCCGGCGGGTCGTGGTGCTCGCCAACAACCCCTATCAGGCCCTCTTCGCTCCCTCGGGCCTCGACCCGATTGGGAAGAAGGTCCGGATCGGCGCGATTGAGTACACAGTCGTCGGCGTGCTCGACAAGCGGCCCTCCCCGTTTCCGCAGGCCGACGACTTCATCGTGATCCCGCAGACTACGCATCAAGTGGTGTACAACACCAATGCCACACGGAGCTTCGGGCGCGGCATGGGGGGCAGCGCGCAGATCACGATCGTGCCCCACGAGAACGCGACACGCGAGCAGGCTGCCGCCGAGATCGAAGAAATCATGCGGATCCGGCACGGCCTGAAGCTCGACGAACCGAACGACTTCGACATGGCGGGTCAGGACGCCATCCTGCGCCTCTGGGACCAAATCAGCCAAGCGGTCTTCCTGGCGCTCGTGGTCATTTCGTCGGTGGCGCTGATGGTGGGTGGCATCGGCGTCATGGCGATCATGATGATCTCGGTCACCGAGCGAACACGGGAGATCGGCGTGCGCAAGGCGCTCGGCGCCCGCCGGCAGGAAATCCTCTTTCAGTTTCTCGCCGAGGCCGCCGTATTGACCTCGGTCGGGGGCCTGCTTGGCGTCCTCTGCGGCAGCGGCATCGGCGTGGCCATCAGCTTCGCCACCGGGTTCCCGATTTCACTGCCTTGGTGGTCCTTCGCCATCGGGCTCGGGTTTTCGGCCTCGGTCGGCATCTTCTTCGGGATGGTGCCGGCCGTGCGTGCCGCCCGCCTCGACCCGATCGAAGCGCTGCGGCACGAATAGCCTCGGCGTTACGACTCTTTCTCGCCGGTCCGGATCCGATAGCTCTCGAGCACCGGCAGGACGAACACCCGACCGTCACCGATCTCCCCCGTACGAGCCGCCTGCACCACGGCCTTGACGACGTCGTCGGCCATGTTGTCGGGCACGACGATTTCGATCTCCATCTTCGGCAGCAGACTGACGTTGTACTCCTTGCCCCGGTAGATGGCGGTGTGGCCCTTCTGCTTGCCGTGCCCGCGGACTTCGGTCACGGTCATGCCGGCGATAGCGAGCTTGGCGAGCGCGTCCTTGACCTCGTCGACCTTGTTTGGACGAATGATGCACTTGATCATTTTCATAGCGAACCCTCCAGTGTGCGGTGTAGGTCGGACGTCAGCGCCTGCTGCTCCGCCTCGGTGAGCTTCGATCCACTCTTGGTGATGTGAAAGACGTCGATTGCCTTCTCGCCCTCGGTGGCGATGAGCACGAGGTCGACGTCGCACCCATGCCGCGAGATGACACGGCTGATGCGGTACAGGAGCCCGAGCCCGTTGGTGGCGACGATGTCGAGGATCGTGTAGCGGCCCGACGCCTGGTTGTCGGCCCTCACGACCGGGGAAAACCGGGGGGCGCCCTTCGCCCGCAGGATGCCCTGCTCCAGCGGACGGAGCCGGGCGGCCACGTCGGCACGGCCGGAGACCACATCCTCCAGCACCGACAGGACCTGCTCCTGGCTGTCTTGATTGAGCTCCAGGAAGCGTTCGTCGTCGGTGAACTGAAAGACGTCGAGCACCAGGCCATTCGGGTTGGTGAAGGCATGTCCCCGAATGATGTTCATTCCGAACGACGAGAGCACGCCGCAGATGTTCGAGAAGAGAAACGGCTTGTCCAACGTGGCGACCGCCAGCGACCAGACCGCGTCGCCGCCGCGGTCGAGCGACAGGTGCACCTCGTCTGGATGGATGTCACGCCCGAGGCGCACGTGCCGGTAGATCACCTCGCGCGCAAACAGCTGCAGGTAGCGCTGCGGCAGTCCCTCGAGGAACCGGGTGATCTCCGCGGCGGACAAATCGTCCGGCCGCTGCTTCAAGAGGTCGTCGAGGCCTGCCTGATTCCGCTCGATGAGCTCGTCCCCGTAGCGCTGGGTCAGGTGGTTGTACGTGTCGACGTAGAGGCGCCAGAGCAGCTCTTCCTTCCAGGGCGTCAGGGTCTCCGGACTGACCGCCTCGACATCGACGAGCGTCATCAGGCACAGCATCTTCAGACGATCCTCGTTGCCGATGAACGCGGCGAACTCCTTGACGATCTCCGGGTCCTCGGTGTCCCGCCGGAACGCGGCGAGCGACATCCGGAGGTGATGCCGGATGAGGAACACGACAGTGTCGCGCGCCTCAGTCTCGAGGTGCAGGCGCTCGACAGCCTCCTCGGCCATGCGCACGCTCTCGAGCGCGTGGTCATCGTCGCGCCACTTCCCCACGTCATGCAGCAGCAGCGCGAGCACCAGCAGCTCGGGCCGGTCGATCTCGCTCGCCACGTTGCGAAAGCGCAGCCGGTAGGCCACTTCGGTCGTGAAGATTCGCTCCAGGTTTCGAATGGTGAGCAGGGTGTGCTCGTCGACGGTGTACTTGTGGTAGAAGTCCCGTACCACGCGCCACGCGATCACCTGAAATTCCGGGAACACGCGGCCGAGCAGGCCGCAGTCGTGCATCTCGGACAGCCGGTCGTAGAGTCCCCTGCGCGGCGTGAGCAGCGCCAGCAGCGCCGCGCGATCGGCGGCTTCCGGAAAGAAGTCGTCCGCACGGTAGCGATCCACGTGCTGCTGGATGCACGAGAGCGCCTCCTCGGACACCTCGGTGCCGGCGTCGATGGCGGCCTGGAACGCCCCAAGCCAGGTGGCTGGGTTTCTCGCCGCCTGGATCGGATCCAGAAACCGAACGCCGTCGCGCGACAACCCCAGGTTGGGGCCCACTGGCAACGGAGCGCTCTTTCGGGCCCATATGAGCGACCGGTGGACCGTGCGCGCATGGCGGAAGTAGTCGCTCATGAGACGCTCGACGCGCTGACCGGGCTCGGCGCCGGGGTACCCGAGCACGTCTGCCGTGCGTTCCTGCATCTCATGGCTGAGCACATTCTGATTTCGGCCCGCGCTCAGGTGCAACGTCGAGCGCACCCGCAGCAGGAAGTCCTCCGCCTGATCGACGCGCGCCGGATCGGCCGGGCCGCGGCGCAGCAGAAGTGGGTCGGTCAGCATCGCGACGGTCCGCGTGGCCGTGAGGTCGCGCAGGGCACCAGGGGCTTCCTTCACGTCCGGTTCGAGTTGGTAGAGCGTCGAGTTGAAGCCCGCGTGGCGCGCGTCGATGAGCTCGAGCAGCGACTTCAGGATGTGCGCGTGCGTGGCCGCCGTGTGAAAGAGCGCGCCGCAGCGATCGAACAGCAGGCGCGCCCCCGCCACCGGCCGCGCGTCGAGCAGCGCCAGGAGGAACTCCGGGTTGTCCGCCTCGAGGCTCGAGAACTCGTCGAGTTCGCGCACTTGATGACCAACCACGACGCCCAAGTCCCACAACGGGTTGAGAAACCCACGAAGAAACGCCTCGTCGGCGCCGCCGATGCGGTCGCCGAAGAGCACCAGCAGGTCGATATCGGAGTGCAGGCAGAGGTGCCGCCGGCCGTACCCTCCGAGCGCGAGCACTACGACGTGACGGTCGGCTCCGCCCGCGTCCGCGAACAGCTGCCGGAGCATGGCGTCGATGCGGTCGGAGTAGCGCTCGAGGGCCGAACGCCCGCCCGCGCCCCGCTGCACCTCGGCGACGAGCTCCGACCTGGCCGCCTCGAACGCCGCCGCCAGCGTGGACCCGCTCGGACCGGGCTGGGTGAGTGCCATAGTGTGGTCGTGTCCCGTCGCGGTCTCAAGCATACGCGTAAGTGGACCTGCTGCAGGATGCCCCGCGCGGTCCGACCGCGGGCAAGCGCCCTAGTGGAAGTTATCAACTGAACGTGCAGGAACCGAACACGCAGACACACCCACTAGTGGACTGTATCAACTGAACCTGTCATGCCTACGACAGCCTCTCGACTGCGATCATGCGGGCCAACCAACGGGCGGCCCGCTGCGGAAATCACAAGGACACTCCGCTAGTAGGTAAACCCGATGCCGACCGAGCCAATCACGTGCGAGCTGTCGCCGTAGACAGCCTCGTTCCGATCGCCCAGCATCAGGAACTCGACACCCCCGTGGATGTTCCAGCTGCCAACCCTGGTCGGCATGCTCGAGAACGGGACGGTCACAAGGCCGCCAACACTGAAAAAGCCGAACGCCTCATCACCGGTTGGTCCCTCGTAGTAGTCGCCCAGGCTCAGGCCGGCCTTGACGGGGAACGTCAGATTCGCCTTCGACCCTGCGTAGCCTGGACCGATTCCGAGTTCGAGATAGGTGCCTTCGCTGGCACCTCCATCGGCCTGCCCGTCCAGTTCCCTCGCCAGCACCAGGTACGGCTTAACCGAGGCCGCGCCGAGCGCGCCGCTGTCGTCCACCGCCACCTTGACCGAGATCTCCTTGACGGTGCCGAACATGCCGTTCGGGCTGTTGTAGGCCGTGTAGGTCACGCCGAGACTCGTGCCACCGCCGAAGCCGAATCCCAGCGTGGCATAGAAGTCAGATTCGTACCAGAGCTTCCCGCTCGGACCATCAGTCCCCGCGCCGCCGGTGTGCAAGCTGTTCCACATGCCCACGTTGGCGCCGACGCTTCTGACACCGCCTTCACCCGAGAAGAGCGAGAAGCCAACATCTCCGTACGGCCACACGATGACGCCCGAGTCGTCCTGCGGAATGCCGCGAAAGAAGTAGGCGTTCAGCACGTCCACGCCGCCCGTGACAGTCACAGCGCCAGGATTCGGGTCTGCCGAATCCTGGGCCCATCCCGGTGCCGCACCGGCCGCGATCAGGGCGCCAACGAGCGCCCAGACGCGAGACGAGCACCGAGCGACCGCTGTGAGCCGCCGCAGGGCGCCACCTCGTGGCGTGTCCATGTCAGTACGAGAAGCCGATACCAATCGAGCCAATCACCTGACTACTTTCTCCGCCGTTGAAGAACTCGGTCGTCGTGCCCAGCGCCTGATATTCTACGCCGCCATGGAGGTTCCACGCGCCGAAGCTCGTCGTGGCACCCAACGGAATTGTGGCGATCGCCGCCACGCTAAAGAAGCCGAACTTGTTGTCTTCGCCTGCCAACTCGTAGTAATCGCTCAAGCTGAAACCCAGCTTGACCGGAAACGCAAGGCTGGCGTTGCTGGCGGCGTAGCCCGGCGCGACGCCGAGTTCCAGATACGTGCCCGCGCTCAGGCCACCGTCCGCCTGGCCGGTGCCCACTTCGGTGCCGAACTCCTGCGCGAGGATCACGTAGGGCTTGAGGGCGCCTTTCCCCAGGTGGGCGCTGTCGTCCACGGCCAGCTTGAACATGATCTCTCTGACCGAGGTGAAGCCGCTATTCGGGCTCGTGTAGGCGGTGTAGGTCGCGCTGAACGACGTGCCGCCGCCAAACCCGAGCCCTACGGTGGCGTAGAAGTCCGATTCGTACCACATCTTGCCGCTCGGACCATCGGACCCGGTGTTGCCGCTGTGAAGGCTGTTCCACGTGCCGAAGTTGAGGCCGGCGCTCTTCACGCCGCCGTCACCCGAATACACGGCAAACCCGAGGTCCACGGCCGGCCACACGACGACACCGGAATTGTTCTGTTGGATCCCTCGGAACATGTATTGATTCAGGACGTCGAACGAGCCAACGATCGTCAGGGCACCCGGGTTCGGATCGGCGGGCGCATCCTGCGCCCGTGCCGGGGTGGCTGCCAGGACCAACGTGCACGCCAGAACCAGCGCCAGTGCGCCTTTTCGTACTGTCAACATCGAGACCATCCAGTCCTCCGCAGTTCAAGCCGTCAGGGTTAAGAGCGGCGGCGCCCAACGCGCCGCCGCGGTACGAATGACGATCGTCCTTACACGACCTCCGCTATTCCTGTGCGGGCACAAAGCTGGGGTAGGCGTCCATCCCGTGCTCGCCGAAGTCCAGACCTTCGATCTCTTCCGAGGCGCTCACACGAATGCCAATCGTGTACTTCAACAGAAGCCAGGCCATCGCGCTCAGGACGACCGTGGCGACGCCCACACCGGCCACGCCAGTCAACTGCACGGTCAGCTTGGATACACCGCCGCCAAAGAACAGACCGCCGTCTGTGGCAAACAGGCCCACGCAGAGCGTGCCGAACACGCCGTTGACCAGGTGCACGCTCAGCGCGCCAACCGGGTCATCGAGCTTGACCTTGTCGAAAAAGAGCACCGCGTACACGACGAGCACGCCGGCGACCAAGCCGATGATGACCGAGCTGCCTACGCTGACGACGCTGCACGGGGCGGTGATGGCGACAAGACCCGCCAGCGTTCCGTTCAGAATCATGCTCAGGTCGGGCTTGCCCAGCACCAACCACGCCACCGCACAGGCAGAGAGGCATCCTGCTGCGGCGGCCATATTCGTGTTCAGTGCAATACTTGCGATGGCGTTGGCGTCCGCGGCCATCGTGCTTCCGGGATTGAACCCGAACCATCCCAGCCAGAGAATCAGCGTCCCGAGCGTGGCCAGACCCATATTGTGGCCAGGAATCGGCTTGGTCGAACCGTCCGGCAGGAACTTTCCGATGCGAGGCCCGAGGATCATCACACCCGTCAGGGCGCACCAGCCGCCGATGCTGTGCACCACCGTCGACCCTGCGAAGTCCAGGAAGCCCATGTCAGCGAGCCAACCCCCACCCCACGCCCAGTGTCCACCCAGTGGATAGATAATCCCGACCAGCAGGAACGAGAAAACGATGAAGCCCAGAAACTTGATTCGCTCAGCGACGGCGCCACTGACAATGGTTGCCGCGGTCCCCGCAAACACAAGCTGAAAGAAGAACTTGGCGAACAGCGGAACCCCTGTCCAGTTCAGCGAGCCGAACACGCCCTGGTACGCCTCGCCCATCGCGGGACTGTTGTCGGCCCCGTGCAGCAACCATCCGGTCATCCCCCAGGCGTAATCGGCCCCGTCACCGAACATCAACGCGAAGCCAACGGCCCAGAAGGCCAACGACGACACGGCAAAGACGACGAAGTTCTTGGCCAGGATGTTGACCGCGTTCTTCGCCCGGCACAGACCCGCCTCGAGGCACGCGAACCCCGCATTCATCCAAAATACGAGAAACGCCGTGACGAGCACCCACACCGTGTCAAGCGCCACTTTGATCGCGACCGTCGCGTCCGGCGTGCTCTCCTGTGCGAAGGCCGGCACCGACAGCAACAACGTGAAGACAAAACCGCCAACCAGCTTTCTGACCATGACACCTCCAGCGTGTCCCTCACGGTGCAACACCGCGCGGAGACCGTCCCAACTGCTCCACGTTCTCTCGAACAGACCCTCGTCTTGTCGCACACACGATCCCGACGGGCGCGATGCCCTGCCTGAGCAAGATGGACGCCAGGCGCGGAATCGCGTGTGCTGGGCACATCGTGCGGATTTCCGGCCAGATCTGGGCCGTTTGCGGAATCGTCGCGCCAGCCATGGTACGACGTGTTTGTAGGTTGCATCTGTGAATTAGACATAATTGTCGTATTCAAACCAGACGCCCCCTCGTGGCGACCGCGGCCGGTCGTGACGCGCCTGCCGCCGATCGGACCGCGCTTCAGGGCGCGCGTCGGCCAGTGCGGCGACCGGGGGCGCGTCAGGACCGGGGCCCTCGTTCGTTCAGTACAATTTCGTTGAATACGATCTTGAGCCAGACATAGTTGTCGTTTTCTGTGGATTTCGGCCAGCCGCCCACACCGATCGCCTGCCGCACCGCATGCGCCTTGCGAGGCCGCGACGGCCGTGGCTATGATCCTCACTCACCGTTCACGGCACTCGCGAGGCAGGAGGGATACCCGGTATGAAGGTCTACGACGCTTCCAGCATCCGCAACGTGGCCATCGTCGGGCACGGCGGGTGCGGTAAGACCCAGCTGGTGTCCACCATGCTGTTCGTCGCGGGCGCGGTCAACCGCATCGGCCGCGTGGACGAGGGAACCGCCCCCACCGACTTCGACGAAGAAGAGATCGCCCGTAAGCACACTCTCTCCTCGAGCCTGGCCCACGCCGACTGGCAGCAGACCAAGATCAACATCATCGACACGCCGGGGTTCGCCAACTTCCTGGCCGATGCCCGCGCCGCCCTCCGCGTCGTGGAATCGGCCGTGGTGGTGGTCGATGCCGTGGCCGGCGTCGAGGTGCAAACCGAGAAACTCTGGGCTGAGGCCGCCGCGCTCGATCTGCCGCGCATCGTGGTGCTCAACCGGGTGGACCGCGAACGCGCCAGCCTCGACAGGGCCCTCGAGTCGCTGCGTCGTGACTGCGCCCGCGAGATCGTGCCCATCCAGATCCCCCTGGGTCAGGAAAAGGATTTCACCGGCGTCGTCGATCTCGTGCGGATGAAGGCGCTGACCTTCGGCGCCGACGGCACGATGACCGAGGCCGATATTCCCGCCGCACTCGCGGCGGCCGCCCAGACGGCGCGTGAGCAGCTCATCGAAATGGTCGCCGAGGCCGACGAGGCGCTCATGGAGACGTTCTTCGCCGAAGGCAGCCTCACGCAGGAGCAACTGGTCGCGGGGTTGCGGGCGGCCACGATGGCCGGCAAGATGTTCCCCCTGCTGTGCACGTCGGCGACCCACGCTGTCGGCATCCAGCCCCTGCTCGACGCCATCGTGGCCTACACACCCTCCCCTGCCGAACGGGACTTTCGCGCGCTGGGCCCTGACGGAGCCCAGATCACGGTCACGGCGTCGGACACGGCCCCGTATTCGGCGTTCGTCTGGAAGACCATCGCCGATCCGTTCGCCGGCCGGATCACGATGCTGCGCGTCGTGTCGGGCGTCCTGAAGTCGGACGCCACCGTGCACAATGCGACGCGGGATTCCACCGAACGGCTCGGCCACCTGCTCGCGCTTCAAGGCAAGACCCAGACCCACGTGCCCGAGTTGAAAGCGGGGGACCTTGGCGCGGTGGCCAAGCTGAAGGATACCCACACGAGCGACGTCCTGACGGACAAGACAACCAAGGTGACCTTCCCCGCCATCACGTTTCCTGAACCCGTGCTCTCCTACGCCATCGAACCGAAGAGCCGGGGCGACGAGGACAAGATCAGCACGTCCATGCACCGGCTCGAAGAGGAGGACCAGGCCATTCGGTACGCCCGCGATCCGCAGACCAACGAGCTCCTGCTGTCGGGGCAGGGCCAGCTCCACATCGAAGTCACGGTCGCCAAGCTGAAGCGCCGGTTTGGCGTGGAAGTGAACCTGAAGCCGCCCCGAATCCCGTACCGCGAGACCATCACCGCCGCCACCGAGGCGCATGGCCGGCACAAGAAGCAGACAGGCGGGCACGGTCAGTTCGGCGACTGTAAGATCCGCGTGGAACCGCTGGCGCGCGGCAGCGACTTCCAGTTCGAGGACGACATCTTCGGGGGCGCCATCCCGCGCCAGTTCGTCCCGGCGGTCGAGAAGGGCATTCAGGACGCACGCGTCCGCGGATTTCTGGCGGGCTACCCGATGGTGGACTTCAAGGCCACCGTGTTCGACGGCTCATACCACGCGGTCGATTCCAACGAACTCTCGTTCAAGCTGGCCGGATCGCTGGCCTTCAAGGACGCCATGACGCGGGCCAGGCCCACGATCCTCGAGCCGGTCATGCAGGTCGAGGTCTACGCGCCCAGCGACTTCGCGGGAGACCTGATGGGCGACCTCAACGGACGACGAGGCCGCATTGCGGGGATGGATACGCGCGGTGCGATGACGGTGATCCGCGCGCAGGTGCCGATGTCGGAGATGCTCACCTACGAGCAGCACCTCACCTCAGCCACGGGTGGCCGCGGCTCCTACCACATGGCCTACTCGCACTACGAGGAAGTGCCGCACATGCTGCAGGCCAAGATCATCGCGGCGGCCAAGGCCGAACGCGGCAGCCACGCGGTCGCCGAGGAAGACTAGGGCTAGGAGCCTCCGGCCTTCCTGGGCGTGGTCGATCTCCGTGTAGCGCCCTGCGTCTGGCCCTTGGCCTGGGCCTTGGACCCGGCGTCGCCCTTGCTGCCTCGCATGCGCTGGGCGGCTCGCTTCAGACGTTCGCCGACGCTCCTGGACTTCTTCGCGCCTTCCTCGGCCCCAGCCGGCTCGGCTTTCGCCGCCTGCGGGTTGTACTCGCTGCCGACGAGCTCAACGCAGGCGACCTCGGCCGAGTCGCCGCGTCGAAAGCCGACGCGAAGGATCCGCGTGTAGCCACCCGGTCGTTCCGCGAACCGTGGCGCGAGCGTCTCGAACAGCTTGCCGACAACTTCCCTGTCGGGCAACTCGGCGAGCACCAGTCGGCGTGCGTGCAGCGTCCGTCCACTGGCGTCTCCGGCCGCCACGCCGCGACGGGCGATCGTGATCAGGCGCTCGACGAACGGCCGGAGCTCCTTGGCCTTGGGCATCGTCGTCTCGATGCGCTCGTGGCGAAGGAGCGCAATGGCCTGATTCCGCAGGAGCGCGAGCCGATGCTCGGTCACACGGCCGAGTTTGCGATGTGCGACGTTGTGTCTCATTTGTCCTGATGCGCCTGCGCGGCCTGGTCGAGCCGCATGCCCAGGCCCAGCCCCATGCCGTGCAGGATCTCCTTGATTTCGTTGAGCGACTTGCGGCCGAAGTTCTTCGTCTTGAGCATTTCCGCTTCCGTCTTCTGCACGAGCTCGCGAATCGTCCGGATGTTCGCGTTCTTCAGGCAGTTGTACGAGCGCACCGACAGCTCGAGCTCCTCAACGCTCTTGTCGAGATTCTCGTTGAAGACTCCGGCGCGGGCCGGCTCGACCTGCGCGTCCGCCGATTCGCCAGCGTCATCGAGGTTGACGAAGATGCTCAGGTGGTCGCGGATGAGCCGGGCGGCGAGGGAGACCGAATCCCGGGCCGTCACCGAGCCATTGGTCCACACGTCGATGGTCAGCTTGTCGTAGTCGGTGGTCTGGCCGAGGCGAGCCGCCTCAACGAGGTAGTTCACCTTCTTCACCGGCGAGTGGACCGAATCGACCGGAATCCACCCGATACCCAGATCCTCGTCGAAGTTCTTGTCGGCCGATACGTAGCCGCGGCCGCGCTTCATGCGCAGCTCCATGTGGAGCTTGCCGCCCTCGGACACGGTGGCGATGTGCGCGTCTGGCTCGAGGATCTCGACGTCCTGGTCGACTTCGATGTCCTTGGCGCGGACCACGCCAGGCTTGTCCACGCGCAGGTGCAGCGTTTTGGTGTGGTCCACGTGCAGCTTCAGCGGAATCTGCTTCAGATTGAGGATGATATCGGTCGCATCCTCGACCACGCCGGGAATCGGCGAGAACTCGTGGAGCACGCCGTCAATCTTCACCGCGGTGATCGCGGCGCCCTCGATCGAGGACAACAGCACGCGGCGAAGCGCGTTGCCAACCGTCGTGCCGAAGCCGCGCTCGAAGGGCTGGGCGTAGAACCGGCCGAACCGATCGGTGAGCGTGTCCTTCTCGAACTCGAGGCGCTTGGGACGCTGAAAACCTTTCCAGAGCATGGCACTTCCTTTCGCTAACGGGCCGGCAGCCCCGGCCTCCAGACCTGCAGTGTGATGTCCGTCGGCCTCCCACCGCAGGTCTGTAAGGCTGCGGGCCGACGGCGCGAAACGCGCGGGCTGAAACCCACGCGCTACTTCGAATACAACTCCACAATCAGCTGTTCCTGCACCGGCAGGTTGATCTGCTCACGCGTCGGCACCGACCCGATCCTGGCGGACAGTCCCTCGGTGTCGGCCTGAAGCCACTCGGGAACCCCGCGTCCCTTGACCTCTTCGAGCGCGTGCACAATGGCCGGCAGCTTCCGGCTGCCTTCACGCAACCCGACGACGTCGCCCGGCTTGACCGAGAACGACGGGATGTCCACCTTGCGTCCGTTGACCGTCAAGTGGCCATGCCGGACGAGCTGGCGCGCCTGTGGGCGCGAGGTGGCAAAGCCCAGGCGGTAGGTCACATTGTCCAGCCGCCGTTCGAGTAGCTGCAGCAACGTCTCGCCCGTGATGCCGCGCGTCCGCTCCGCCTGCTCGAAGTAGCGGCGGAACTGGTCTTCGAGCACGCCGTAGATGCGCTTCACCTTCTGCTTCTCGCGCAGCTGCACGCCATAGCCGGCCATCTTCGACTTCCGGGTCTTGCCGTGCTGGCCGGGAGCGAAGTTGCGCTTCTCAATGGCGCACTTCTCCGTGTAGCAGCGCTCGCCTTTGAGGAACAACTTCATGCCCTCGCGGCGGCACAAACGGCAAACAGGTCCGATGTAACGAGCCATTCGTACTCCTACTCACCAATGCAAAATGACAACAATTCTCATCCTCAGACACGCCTTCGCTTGGTGGGGCGGCACCCATTGTGCGGAATCGCGGTGACGTCGCGGATCGACCGCACCTCGATGCCCACCGTCTGCAGGGCCCGAATGGCTGACTCACGCCCAGACCCGGGTCCCTTGATGCGCACGTCCACCGAGCGAAGACCGTAGGTCTTGGCGGTGTTTCCGGCGCTCATCGCGGCCTGCGTGGCGGCAAAGGGAGTGCCCTTCCGGGACCCCTTGAACCCGATGCCCCCGGCGCTCGACCACGCAATCACGTTCCCTTCGACGTCGGTGATCGTGATCTGGGTGTTGTTGAACGAGGCGTGGATGTGCACCAGCCCGTGGTGAACCACCCGCTTCTCGCCGCGCTTCTTGAACGCCTTGCGGGGCGCCTTCTTGCCACCCTCGGCTTTCTTGTCGGTCGCACTGCTATCAGTCTTGGCCATGTCCCTTTTCTAATCTGCAGCTCGTGGCTGGTGCCAGCCGTTATTCGGTCTTCTTCCTGGCGATCGCGCCCTTGCGGGGTCCCTTCCGTGTTCGCGCATTCGTGCGCGTACGCTGGCCGCGCGCCGGAAGGTTCCGGCGATGGCGCAGTCCGCGGTAGCAGCCGATCTCCATCAGCCGCTTGATGTTCATCGAGACTTCCTTCCGCAGATCACCCTCGACGCCGCCGACGTCTTCAATGACCCGGCTGATCTTTCGGACGTCCTCTTCAGAGAGATCCTTGACGCGGACGTCCGGGCTCACACCCGCCGTGCCGAGGATTTCACCGGACCGCCTGCGGCCGATGCCGTAGATGTAGGTGAGTCCAATCTCGATCCGCTTCGTGCGCGGAAGATCGATGCCTGCGATACGAGCCATGTGTTTTCTCTTCTCTGCTTCTCGCTGCTCAGTTCGTGTTCACGTTCGTGTTGCGGTTCGTCGTTCAGCCCAACCTGAACCTGAACCTGAACACGAACCGAGAAGTCAGAACCCAGAAGCGTGAACGGTACGTGTTCTACCCTTGCCGCTGCTTGTGCTTCGCGTTCGTGCAGATGATGCGCACGACTCCACGGCGGCGCACCACCTTGCACTTGTCACAAATCTTCTTCACCGACGCTCTGACCTTCATGATGTCTATGCCTTCCCGACGATCCGGCCACGCCGCCCGTCCCGCGGGGTCATCTCCAGGACGACTCGATCGCCAACGAGCAGCCTGACGAAATTCCGTTCGAGGCTGCCGGTCGGATGAGCCGTCAACCGGTGTCCCCCGTCGACCTCCACCTGATACAGCCCGCTCGGCAGCTGGGCGGTGACGATCCCCTCCACACGGCGTGCACGTCCGGCGTCAGGCCCGCCTTCCGTCCAGCTCGCGGTCACGGCCGTACCGACAGCCCCGCAGCGTCCCCTCCGCCACTGCCCGCCGACACCACCCGCCCTGCCGACCGCAACGGCTCCACCCGGGCCTCGTCGTCTGGCAGCAGCGTCAGGATCTCCGAGCCCTCGCCCGTCACGACGACGGTGTGCTCGAAATGCGCCGAGAGACTGCCGTCCCGCGTAACCGCCGTCCACCCGTCGGACAGCACCTTGACCCCGGCCTTGCCGGCGTTGACCATCGGCTCGATGGCCAGCACCATCCCTTCAGACAGGCGCGGGCCCTTCCCGGCCGGGCCGTAGTTGGCGACTTGCGGCTCCTCATGCAATGAGGTGCCGATCCCATGGCCCACGAACTCACGCACGACAGAAAACCCCTGCGACTCCACGTGCTGCTGGACGGCGGCGCCGATGTCCGACACCCGCGCGCCAGGCCGCACCGAGTTGATTCCCCGAAACAGCGCCTCTTCGGTCGCCCGCAGCAGCGCGGAGGTTTCCGCCGAAACGGCTCCCACCGGAACGGTCACGGCGCAATCCCCGAAAAACCCCTCCAGCCGCGCCCCCATATCAATCGAGACAATGTCACCGCTCACCAGCGCCCGCGTCGAGGGAATGCCGTGCACCACCTGCTCATTCACCGACGCGCAGACCGTCGCCGGATACCCGTGGTAGCCCTTGAACGCCGGTTCCGCGCCGGCCTCTCTCACCCGCCGCTCCGCAAACTGGTCGATCGCGCCGGTGGTCACACCCGGCACCACCATCGTCCGCAATTCCGCCAGGATCCGGGCCACCAGCTGATTGACCCGTCGAAGCTTGGCGATCTCGCTTTGCGACCGACACACGATCACGGCGTCCCTCGTCTCCTCACCGCCGCGCGGCCGCCGCGTCGTCGACCATCGCGTTCAGATCCGCGGCCACTTGGTCCGGCGACTGCGCGCCGTTGACGACGCGAAACGCAGACCGCCCCCGGTAATACTCCAGGACGGGCCGCGTGGACCGCTGGTACACCCGCAAGCGCTCGAGCACCACGCCCTGATCGTCGTCGGTCCGCTGCGCGAGTTGGCCGCCGCACTTCTGGCACACCGTGGCAGACGACGACGGGTCGGCGTTCGCCCCACACACGGAGCAGATCCGACGACTCGCAAGCCGGCGCACCAACTCGTGCTCGGGCACAGCCACATCCAGCACAATCAGCGGCCCCGAGCCACGCTGCTCGATGAGCTCGTCGAGCGCCTGCGCCTGCGCCACGGTGCGGGGGAACCCGTCCAGCACGAACCCGTTGCCCGCATCTGGCTTGGCCAACCGCTCGGCCACGATGGCGATCATGGCGGCGTCATCGACCAACTCACCCCGCTCCATCCGAGCCTTCGCCCCGAGTGCCACGGCACTCGTCTCCCTGATGGCCTCCCGGAGGATGTCGCCGGTTGAAATCTTCGGCAGACCGCGCTCGCTCGCCAAGCGCACCGCCTGCGTGCCCTTCCCAGCACCAGGCGGTCCCATCACGATCACGTTCAAGCCCATCCAGTCCCTGCGCATCCGTCCCGCCGCGGAGCGGACAACCCTATCCGCGCCGTCCGCGGATCCGTGTCTTCTTCATGAAGCCGTCGTAGTGCCTCATGATGAGCTGCGATTCCACCTGTTGCACGGTATCCATGGCCACCCCGACGACGATCAGGAGCGAGGTCCCGCCAAAGAAGAACGTCACGCCCAGGCCCTGCGTGAACCATGGGGGCAGGATGGCATCGAGTCGCTCGCCAATGAACGGGATCGGCGCCACGCGGAAGCCGCTGATGAGCAGCTCCGGCAGTAGCGCCACCGCGGCGAGGTAGAACGCTCCGACGAGCGTGATCCTCCCCAGGATCGTGTCGATGTACTCGGCCGTGCGCTTGCCCGGTCGGATGCCGGGGATGAAGCCGCCGTACTTGCGCATGTTCTCGGCCACATCATCCGGATTGAAGATGATCGACGTGTAGAAGTAGGCGAAGAAGATGATGCCCAGCACGTACAGCAGGTTGTACAAGGGCATGCCGTAGGCCACCTGGTCGATGGCGCGGCGCAGCCACGTGCCGGACTCAAATAGCGGCGACGCCATGGTGAAAAACGAGAGGATGGACGAGGCGAAAATCACCGGGATCACGCCGCCCGTGTTCACCTTCAGGGGAATGTGGGTGCTGGAGCCGCCGTACTGCCGGCGCCCGACCACACGTTTGGCGTATTGCACGGTGATCCGCCGATGGGCACGTTCGACGAAGATGATCGCGCCGATGACCACCACCGCCATCACCACCAGAAACAGGATGCGCAGGGGACCGATCTGACCCGTCTGCATCTGATCGAGCGTCGCCAGCACCGCCGTCGGGAGGCTCACGACAATACCGGCGAAGATCAGCAGCGACATGCCGTTGCCGACGCCACGCTCGGTAATCTGCTCGCCCAGCCACATCACGAACAGCGTGCCAGTCGTCAGCGTCAGCACGCAGGTGAAGCGGAAGCCCCAGCCTGGATCGAACACAAGCGGTAATCCGCCCGGCGCGTCCGAGGAACTCTCGAGCCAGATGGCGTAGCCGAAGGACTGGACCACGGCCAGCAGGACCGTGAGGTAGCGCGTGTACTGGGTGATCTTCCGGCGACCCAGTTCGCCCTCCTTCGAGATCCGCTCGAGATAGGCCCACACGACCGTCAACAGCTGGATGATGATCGACGCGCTGATGTAGGGCATCACGCCGAGCGCGAAGATGGTCACGCGCTCGAGGCTCCCGCCGGTGAACATGTTGGCCAGGCCGAACATCGAGCCAGCGAGCTGGTCCGCAAACAGGCGCAGCGCCTCCTGGTTCACGCCCGGCGTCGGGATGTGGCTGCCGACCCGGTACACGCCGAGCAGCGCCAGCGTGAACAGCACGCGGTTCCGCAAATCGGTGACCGCGAACAGGTTTCTCAGCGCGTTCTCCATATGTCCCTGCCACGCGGAGCGTCCACCGCCCCGCTATTTCCCGGTTGCGAGCACCTCCGCCGCACCACCAGCGGCCGTAATCTTGGCCGCCGCCTGTCCGCTGAACTTATGGGCGTGCACCGTCAGTTTCTTCGAGATGTCGCCCCGGGCGAGCACCTTGATCAACTGGCGGGCGCTGCGAACCAGGCCACGCTCGCGCAACAGATCCGGCGTAACCACGGCGCCATCGTCGAACCGCTCGGCGAGCGCGTCCAGGTTCACGACCGCATACTCGACGCGGAAGAGATTGTGGAATCCCCGCTTCGGGATACGGCGATGTAGCGGCATCTGGCCGCCCTCGAATCCGCGCTTGAACTTGAAGCCCGAGCGCGACTGTGCGCCCTTGTGGCCCCGCCCAGCCTGCGTGCCCTGGCCCGTTCCGTGGCCGCGGCCGACGCGCTTCTTGCTGTGTTTCGACCCGTCTGCGGGTCTGAGATCTTTCAGGTCCATGACGTCATTCCTGCACGGTCACCAAGTGCCTGACCTTGTGAATCATTCCGCGCGTTTCGGGCGTGTCGACCAGATCCACCGTGTGATGGAGGCGCCGCAGGCCCAGGCCGGTGACCGTCTCCGCCTGCGTCCGGTTGAACCCAATGGTGCTTCTGACGAGGGTCACCTTGAGGCGCCTGTCGTTCGCCGTCTTCACCGTCTTGCTCGCCATCGTTCTCACCACTCTCGGCGTTACGCCCGGACCAGTTCGGACTCTTCCTTGCCACGAAACCGCGCCACCATGGCCGGGTCCTTCAGGTCCATCAAGCCGGCAAACGTCGCCCGCACCACGTTGTGGGGGTTTGCCGACCCCAGCGACTTGGTGAGCACGTTCTGGATGCCGACACTCTCCACGACCGCCCGCACGGCGCCGCCCGCAATGAGGCCGGTGCCTTCCGGCGCCGGTTTGAGCAGCACGCTGCCAGAACCGAATCGTCCGACCACCTGGTGCGGAATCGTGCTTCCCCTGAGCGGGACACGAATCAGGTTCTTCTTGGCGGCCTCGATGCCTTTCTTGATGGCTGAGGGCACTTCCTTCGCCTTGCCCACGCCGAAGCCGACCACGCCGTGGCCGTCACCGACGACGACCAGCGCGCTGAAGCTCAGGTTCTTGCCGCCCTTGACCACCTTCGTGACGCGGTTGATCGAGACAACGGTATCCTTGATCTCGAGCTGCGAGGCGTCGACTTTCTCTCGCGTACGGTTCATTTGCGCCACATCAAAACTCCAGCCCTGCGGCGCGCGCGGCTTCGGCCACCGCTTTCACGCGTCCGTGATACAGAAACCCATTGCGATCGAAGACCACGCGCGTGACACCCTGTTCGCGCAACCGCTGCGCGATGGTCGTGCCAATCGCCTTGGCCCCCTCGATGTTGCCGCCCCTCGCCTTCTCGGCGAGCGCGCCCTTGACGGCGGGCTCGACAGTCGACGCAGCGGCAAGGGTCCGTCCCGTCATGTCGTCGACCACCTGCACGTACACGTGCGCCAGGCTGCGAAACACCGTCAGTCTCGGACGCTCCATCGTGCCCTGCACGCGGCGGCGGATCCGGTGCTTGATCCGATCCCGACGATCCTCTTTCGTCTTGATTCGCATCGCTCTACTTGGCTCCGGTCTTTCCGACCTTCTTCTTCAGCACTTCCCCGGTGTAGCGTACGCCCTTCTGCTTGTACGGGTCGGGCTTGCGCATCCGCCGGATATTGGCGGCGACCTGACCGACCATCTGACGGTCCGCCCCGGTCACGACGAGGTGCGTCTGCTTCTCGATGGCGATCTCGATGCCCGCGGGGATGTCGAAGACCACCGGATGGGAGTACCCCAACGCAAAGTGGACCTGCTTGCCCTTTAGCTCGGCGCGATAACCGACGCCCACGATGTCCAGTTCCTTCTTGAACCCATCGGTCACGCCCGCGACGGCGTTGGCCACCAAGCTCCTGGCCAGGCCCTGAAACTTGCGCAGCAGATCGTCTTCCCGCTCCAGCTTCGCGACGAGCGCTCCGGCGTCCTGCGCGAACAGAATCCCAGGCGGCAGCGCTTGGCGCAGCGTGCCCTTCGGCCCCTGCACTTCCACCACGCTGGGCGCGATCTTCACCGTGACGCCCTTCGGGATGGGGATAGGCTTCTTACCAATTCGTGACATATCCGGTCCTACCAGACGTTACAGAGCACTTCGCCACCGACCCCGGCCTTGCGGGCGGCCTGTCCGGTCATCACACCGCGCGAGGTCGTCAGGATGTTCGTGCCCAGCCCCCCGAGCACGTGCGGCACGTCCTGCACGCCAAGGTACACCCGACGGCCCGGGCGACTGATACGTTCGATGCCGCTGATGACCTTCTCGCCGTGCGGGCCGTATTTCAGGAAGACCCGGATCACCTGTCGAGGTTGCCCGCCCTCCCGGGCCGCCGCCTCCTCGACGATCCGAAAGCCCTGGATGTACCCCTCGTCCTGGAGGATGCGCGCGATCTCCGCCTTCAGCTTGCTGGCAGGCATGTCGACGCGGGTATGCTTGGCCGACACGGCGTTGCGCAGACGCGTCAGCATGTCGGAAATCGGATCGGTCATAGCTCTCTTTTCTCGCTCAACTTCCAACCCCCAACTCCACACCTCCCACAGGCTTGGGAGTTGGACCGTTTGGGCGTTGGGGCTTTCCCTACCAGGAACTCTTCGTCACACCCGTGACGTCCCCTTCGAGCGCCAGCTTCCGGAAGCACAGGCGGCACATGTCGAACTTGCGCATGAAGGCGCGCGGCCGTCCGCAGAGCTTGCAGCGGTTCCGGTGGCGGACCTTGTACTTCAGCGTCTTGGCTTCCTTGGCGACCTTTGCAGTCGTGGCCATACTCTCTGTTCCCTACCGGCCCTCAGGCCCTAGTTCGTGCGAAACGGCATTCCCAACAGCTGCAGGAGCTTCCGTGCCTCTGCATCGGTGCGCGCGGTCGTCACCACCGACACGTTCATGCCCCGCGCCTTGTCGACCTTCATGTAGTCGATCTCCGGGAACAGCAACTGGTCCCGAAGACCCATCGTGAAATTGCCGCGCCCGTCGAACCCCTTCGGCGACACGCCGCGGAAATCGCGCACGCGGGGGAGCGCAATGCTGATCAGGCGATCGAGGAACTCGTACATCTGCTCACCGCGCAGGGTGACCATCGCGCCGACCGGCATGCCCTGCCGCAGCTTGAACTGCGCGATCGACTTGGTGGCGCGCCGGACCATGGCCTTCTGGCCGGTGATCCGGCCAAGCTCCTCGGCGCCGACGTCGGCCAGCTTGGCGTTCGAGGTCGCCTCACCCAGTCCCATATTGACGACGATCTTCTCGAGTCGGGGCACCGCCATCACATTCGGATAGCCGAACTCCTTCTTGAGCGCCGGCGCCACCTCAGCCTGGTACCGTTCCTTCAAGCGGCTCATTTGTCGACCACTCCCTCGCACTTGCGGCACACCCGCACCTTGCGATCGCCGCGCACTTCACGCCCGATGCGCGTCATCTTTCCGCACTCGGGGCAGACCAGCTGCACGTTGCTCGCGTGGAGCGCCCCTTCGCGCTCGACAATGCCGCCCTTGACGTTGCGCTGCGGATTGGGCCGCGTGTGCCGCTTGATGATGTTCACGCCCTCGACGATGAGGCGGTTCTTCACCGGGAGCACTCGCAGCACCCGGCCACGCTTGCCGCGGTCCTTGCCCGTCGTCACGACGACGGTGTCATTGCGCCGAATTGGTGTATGCAACCGTGACATGTCGTTCACTCTTCTCTACTTCTCAGTGCTCGGTTCGTGCTCACGTTCGCTTCCGCGTTCGACCGTCACCATTCCGCTTCGGGCAGCTGGCCGCAATCCTGCGCGCCGAACCTGAACCCGAACCGAGAAGCGAGAACGGAGAAGCCTGAACACCATGTTCCCTAGAGAACTTCCGGCGCGAGCGAAATGATCTTCATGAACCGGCGCTCGCGCAGCTCCCGCGCGACCGGGCCGAAGACACGGGTGCCGATCGGTTCGTTCTCGTCGTTGACGAGCACCGCCGCGTTTCGATCGAACCGGATGTAGGTACCGTCGCGCCGGCGCTGCTCCTTTCGCGTCCGTACGATCACCGCCTTGACCACCTGTCCCTTCTTGACCGTGCCGTCCGGCGTCGCTTCCTTGACCGACGCGGTCACGATGTCACCCAGGCGCGCATAGCGGCCCGTGGACCCACCGATGGGGTTGATCACCGAGATCTTCCGGGCCCCCGAGTTGTCGGCGACGTCCAGAATCGAACGCATCTGAATCATGGCGTGCCTCTTAGACCTCCGCTGCCTTCGCCACCACGCGCGTCACGACCCACCGCTTGCGGTGACTGAGCGGCCGTGATTCAGCAAGCGTCACGGTGTCGCCGCGCTTGGCCTCGTTGTTCTCGTTGTGCGCGACAAACGTCGAGGTCTTGCGCTGCGTCTTGCCGTAGAGTTCGTGGCGCACCTTGCGCTCAACGGCCACCACGACGGTCTTGTCCATCTTGTCGCTGACGACGGTGCCGGTTACCTGTGCCTTGATGCCCATCAGCTGTCCCAATCCACGAAGTCCGAATTCACCCTCACCCCTGTTTCTCCCGCAGGATCGTCTTGATCCGCGCCCGGTCGCGGCGCACGTCGCGCACCTTCGCTGGCGCCTCGAGCTGTCCCATCGACTTCTGAATCCGCAGCCGGAACAGTTGGTCGTCGAGGTCCTTTTCCCGCGCGCGGAGCTCGTCAACCGTCAACTCGCGGATGTCCCCAGCCTTCATGAGGCCTTCTCCTCGGCAAACCGGACGGCGAACTTCGTCTTGATGGGCAGTTTGGCCGCGGCCAGCTGCATCGCGCGCCGCGCCTCGGTCTCGGTGACGCCTTCCATTTCGAACAGGATCTTGCCCGGTCGAACCACCGAGACCCACTGCTCGGGGGCGCCCTTTCCCTTGCCCATACGCGTTTCCTGCGGCTTCTTCGTGATGGGCTTGTCTGGGAACAACCGCACCCAGATCTTGCCGCCACGCTTGATGAACCGGGTCATTGCCACGCGCGCGGCCTCGATCTGTCGGTCCGTAATCCACGCCGGCTCCATCGCCTTCAGTCCGTAGTCGCCGAACGACACGTCCGACCCGCGCCACGCTTTCCCGGTCATGCGCCCGCGCTGCTGCTTTCGGAACTTGACCTTCTTGGGCATCAACATCTGCGGTACTCCTGCCCGTTACGCTCTGGCCGGGGCGCGCCGCGGCGCGCGATCCCGGTACTCCTCGTCCCGGCCCACACGCGGCACCAGGCGCTCACCCTTGTAGAGCCACACCTTCACGCCGATCTGGCCGTAGGTGGTACGCGCTTCAGCAAAGCCGTAGTCAATATCCGCGCGCAGTGTCTGCAGCGGCAGCTGCCCGTGCAGGTACCACTCGGAGCGCGCGATCTCGGCGCCGTTCAGCCGCCCCGACACCCGGACCTTGATCCCGCGGGCACCGAACCGCAGCGCCGACTCGACCGCCTTGCGCATCGCCCGCCGGAACGCCACACGCTTTTCCAGCTGCACGGCCACCGACTCGGAAATCAGCTGCGCTTCGAGTTCCGGCTTCTGGATCTCCTGGATGTTGATGAACACCTCGCGGCTCGTCCGCTTCTGGATCTCCTGCTTGAGCTTGTCGACCTCGGTCCCCTTGCGGCCGATGATGATGCCCGGACGCGAGGTGTAGATGTCGATCTTCAGCTTGTTGGCCGCGCGCTCGGTCTCGATCCGGGACACTCCCGCGTGGGAGAAGCGCTTCTTGAGGTTCTGCTTGAGCGCCAGGTCCTCATGGAGCAGCTTCTGGTAATCGCGGTCCGAGTACCAACGCGATCGCCACGTCTTGTTGAAACCGAGCCGAAACCCGTAGGGGTGAACCTTTTGGCCCACAATGTCCTCTCTTTGAAGTTCACAGGAGGCAGTCGGCAGCGGGCATCCTGCCCATCGCCGTCTTCCGCCTACTGCCTACTGCCCACTGCCTTCGCGCCGCGCGCCGCTTTCGCGGTTCCGCCCGTCTTGCGCGCTCGCGCCGGCGCCGCAGCCGCCTCACCCGGGGCACCCACGCGCGCGATCGTGAGCGGCCGCTCCGCCACGCGCACCGTCAGGTGTGCGGTCCGCTTGACCACACGAAACGCACGCCCCATCGGAGCCGGGCGCACTCGCTTCATGGACGAACCCTGGTTGGCAAAACAGGCCGCCACATACAACCGGTCGATATCGCTCCCGGCCCCTTCGCGTTGCTGGAGGTTTGCCACGGCGGACCGGAGCACCTTGGCCCACTCCCGCGCGATGATCTTCCGCGTGAACTGCAACGTCGCCAGAGCCTGATTGACGCTCTTTCCGCGGATCAGATCGCACACCAGACCCGCCTTCTGCGCCGAGGTCCTGACGCCGCGTGCCGTCGCCTGTGCTTCAGCCATATGCGTTCCCTAGGCTCCGGCCGCTGCTGGCGCCGGCGCCGTCGCGGCCGCCTTCTCCGTCTTGGTTGTGTGCCCCTTGAACGTGCGGGTCGGCGAGAACTCGCCGAGCTTGTGGCCCACCATGTTCTCGGTCACATACACCGGGATGAACTTCTTGCCGTTGTGCACAGCCATCGTGTGCCCCAACATCTCGGGCACGACGGTCGATCGACGCGACCACGTCTTGATGACCTTCTTCTCGTTGACCCGGTTCATCGCCTCGAGTTTTTCGAGCAACGACGTGTCAACGAAAGGGCCTTTCTTTACTGAACGACTCATAGGTGATTCCTGTCGGCTTCGGGAGCCGTCTACTTCGTTCTCCGCTGCACGATGAACTGGTCGGTGTCCTTCCGACGACGGGTCTTGTATCCCTTGGTCGGCTGTCCCCAGGGTGTCACCGGGTGCCGGCCGCCCGACGTCTTACCTTCACCACCGCCAAGCGGATGGTCCACCGGGTTCATCGACACCCCGCGGTTGTGCGGTCGGCGACCCAGCCACCGGCTGCGCCCAGCCTTGCCCAGCGAGACATTTTCCTTATCCAGGTTCCCAACCTGCCCAATCGTCGCCACGCACTCGACGTGGATCTTCCTGATCTCGCCCGAGGGCATCTTCACCGAGGCGTACCCACCCTCGCGCGCCACGAGCTGCACCGACGACCCGGCGCTGCGCGCGATCTGACCGCCCTTACCCGGCCGCAGCTCGACGTTGTGAATCGTCGTGCCGAGCGGGATGCTCTTGAGAGGCATGCAGTTGCCGGGCAGGATGTCCACGTTGTCGCCGGCCACGATCGTGTCGCCGACCTTGATGCCGAGCGGCTGCAGGATGTACCGCTTCTCGCCGTCGGCGTAGGCCACGAGCGCGATGCGGGCGGAGCGGTTCGGGTCGTACTCCACCGTCTCGACGCGCGCCGGAATGTCCTTCTTGTCGCGCTTGAAATCGATGATCCGGTAAAGCCGCTTGTGTCCGCCGCCGCGCCACCAGGACGTCAACTCCCCCTGGTTGTTGCGGCCACCGGACCGGTGCAGCTTCTCCGTCAGCGGGCGATACGGCTCGTTCGTCGTCACGTCGTCGAAGTTTTGCACCGTCTGAAATCGCCGCCCAGGCGATGTCGGTCTGTAAGTGCGAATCGGCATGTTCAATCCTTGTCGACTCTGGACTCAGGCGCCCTGGAGGAAGTCAGGGAGCTTCTCCCCGTCCCGCAGTTTCACGTACGCCTTCTTCCAATCCGAGCGCCGACCCACGAATCGGCCTTGACGCTTTTCCTTGCCGTGCGCGAGCGACGTGCGCACGCTGGCGACCTTCGATCCGAGGAGTTGCTCGACCGCCCGACGGATGTCGATCTTGTTCGCGTCCATCGCGACCTGGAACACGATCGTGTTGCCGGCCTCGCGAATGATAGTCGTCTTCTCGGTGATGAGGGGGCGACGGAGGATGTCAGTCAGCTTCATGCATCAACCCAGCGCTTCCTGCAGCTTTTCCAACGCCGCCTGCGTCAGCACCACCCGCCGCGTATCGACCACGTCTCTGGCGCTCACCCGGTTGCTCGGAAGCAGCCGCACACCCTCGATGTTGCGCACCGACAGCATCAGTCGGTCTTCCGGCTTGACGTCCACGAGCAGCGCCTTGCCGTCGACTCCGATCCGCTTCAACATCTCGGCGGCCGCCTTCGTCCTGATCTCGCTCACGCTCAACGCATCGACGACGATGACGGCGCCGTCCCGCAGTTTCTGACTGAGCGCCGCGCGCAGCGCACCCTTCTCCACCTTCTTCGGGAGACGGTAGTCGTAGCTGCGGGGCTGCGGACCGAACACGGTTCCGCCCTTTCTCCAGAGCGGGTTCCGGATCTCACCCACACGCGCGCGCCCGGTGCCCTTCTGCCGCCACGGCTTCCTGCCCGACCCGCTGACCATTGCGCGGGTCTTGGTGGCGTGCGTGCCGCGCCGATCGGCGGCATTGGCCCGAACCACGGACTCATGGATCAGATCAACCTTGATCAAGCCGCCGAAGACGTCGTCGCGCAGCTCGACCGATCCGACCTTCTCGTTCTGCTGATTGACCACATCAACCGTCATAGCCATGCCCGTCCTACTTCCGGCCCTTCTTCTTGACCGGTTCGACCTGCGCCACGCGAATCGGCTTGGCCGCGATGGCCTTCCGAATCACGACGACACTGTTCGGGCCGCCCGGCACCGCCCCTTCGACCAACAGGAGATTGTTCTGGGCGTCCACGCGCAGCACCCTGACGTTGCGCACCGTGACCCTGTCGGCCCCCATGTGCCCGCCCATGCGCATGCCTTTTACGACCCGCGACGGGTACGACGAAGCGCCGATGGAGCCCGGAGCGCGGTGGAACATCGATCCGTGGCTCGCGCGACCCCCGGCAAAGTGATGTCGCTTGACGACGCCCTGAAAGCCCTTGCCGCGGCTCGTGCCAATCACGTCCACGCGCTCACCGTCGGCAAAGATGGAGACGTTGACCTCGTCGCCGGGCTTGACCGGGTCGCCTCCGGCCCGGACCCGCACCTCGCGCCGCACGCGCGCTGGAGGCACACCGGCTTTCTTGAAGTGACCGTGGGACGGCTTGTTCTCGCGCGTCGGCTTGGATTCAACCAGACCGAGCTGTACCGCCTCATATCCGTCGCTCGTCGCCGTCTTCACCTGCGCCACGACGCACGGGCCCGCTCGCAGCACCGTCGCCGGATAGACGACGCCCTCGGCATCGAACAGCTGCGTCATCCCGACTTTCTTGCCGATGATTCCTGTCACCATGACTGAACCTTTTCGGGGCTCGGGACCAGGGACTCGGGACTCGCTTCTCTCGAATCCCGAATCCCGG
>Ga0209640_10000067_pt1 | contig 61718 bp, 93 predicted proteins | sample RifCSP10_1_FD_184018 | JGI IMG/M metagenome (GOLD analysis project Ga0209640, IMG submission 184018) | Soil microbial communities from Rifle, Colorado - Rifle CSP2_sed 10_1 (SPAdes) (version 2) | ecosystem: Environmental > Terrestrial > Deep subsurface > Rock core/Sediment | place: Rifle...
AGGCAGGGAATAAACTCTTTGATGATTCGCTCAGATTCCAGTGGGCCAGCATTCATAAACAACTCCTCGCAGACGTTATGCTGTCCCTCCACCCTCCCCTTGGCGACTAGCGCTTTGCAGTCTTCGCACAACTTGGGATCGTGGCACTTGGTTTCTTTCTGACCAGCCGCAAAGCCATCCCAATAACCTTGCTCGCGCCCCTCAGCCTTGGCTGCGAGCAGGGCGTTGGTTAGCTGGCCTTTGAGGATGGGCCACTCTTGTGGGTCTGTAGGTTTAAGAGCCAACCATTCGATCAATCCCTCCAGCAACTTCTGCGCTTCAGCTTCCATGGGAAGCCTCCTACAATGGCCTTCTTGGCGATCAGTCTTCGCTTTGTTAGTCATATTAAGCAAATGCCCTTCTAGCAACAGTTTTGTCAATACAAGATTGACATTTTGGCTTAAGCCTTGTTGCTGATATTTCTGTCATTACGAACTGACCTTCACACATCCAACATAGACTGAATCTGCCAACCGCTAATTCAGATCGGACATAGTGTGTACATCCTGGTAGGACACACTTGTACACTACGAAGTTCTTGCCCATTGTTACTTTCTTATATTTATGTACGTGTTCGCTCATTATCTCTCCTTGCCAATCGAGGACCTATCATCTTCAGCACGTCGGATTATTAGTTGACATTCTTCTCTTAATCTAGATTCCAGCCAATCTTGTTCTTCTAACCAGCGCACGTAAGATATTGGCACGTCCTCAATATCTTCACCCTTGTACTTGCCAAATGTAAGTTTCATAGACGTCTCCCAACATCCCACGGTTCTCTTACTTTATAATCCCTTTCAATTTTATACTCCCTAAAGTCTGGTGTAGAAGTGCATATTGGTAAAAACGCACACCCACCAAATTTAGAGCATGATGATAAATTCATTGGCCAATCTTCTGCTTCAAGATGATATATAAGCCATTTTATCCAGTAAATACTATTATTAACCCATTCATCGATACGCGACTGCTCATAGGTCAATAAATGTCGAATGAACCTTTCATGTGGCTTCATTGACTTCTGAAAGCCAACTTCATTCTTGATTAGTCTTTGGCATCCTGTCATCCAGCAATAACCTAAGAATTGGTTGGATAAGTCAATCAGCATTCCCTTACGTTTAGCTGATTTGTGATCTACTATGCACAATCCTTCTGGCAAGGTCATGCCAGAAATGCAGATACCTAGGTCGATTACTCCCTGATAGATGAAAATGAATTGCTCATTTTCAAATAATACTTTCGTGGCAACACGTTCTATCATTGGTTGGCCATTGACTTCTATGGCCTCCCATCTATCAGAAGCATAATGTTCTGCGTAGTCTCGGAGATTATTGTGTACAATCTCGACGTCTTCACCACTTAAATTCAGCGTGGCTGATTCCTCCCACGTTGATTTGATTGCGGCTTCAATGTCTTTGTCGTTTTGGTAGTATTTCGCCAGGATTGAATGGACTAAAGTGCCGCGCTCCAGATCATCTTTAGTCTGCTGTGTGGTAATATGCTGAACAAACGCGTAGTTGTACATGCGAGGGCATAGTTGGATGCCTTCAAGCATCTGACTGTCTACGGTAATTACCCTTTTTTCCATTATTCTACTTGCTACCCAAAAAATCTTTTGTCTTTAATTTCACGATTAGCCTATGACCCTTCTTGTCGAATAGTGCTTCGACGGGGCGACCAACCATTCCTTCCATTTGGCATCGGCCTTCGGCCAGAACAGAAGGAATTCCGTGGCGGACCTTTTCAGTTGCGTCTTCAAGGGTCATTTCCCCTAAGAATGGGACGACCGGAATCCCCAACTTGGAAGCCACATCATTGACTGAATCTTGATTCAACCACCACTTACCTACCAGTATGTCAAACAGGATGAAGCGCTTCTCTTGGGAGTAGTTTCCGCCTTTCTGAATACCTGCGCCGTACCCTTCCCCGTAGAGAACTACGAATCCATCAATGGGTTCAAAACACGCCGCTAGTTTCTCGGGTGTGAACGTGTCGGTGAGGTAGCGGAAAAGATCGGCATGCAACTGGGCATTGTCAGTCTTTCCACCGAACGTCACCTTTGAGCCATCCCAGATGACGCGGACATTGGTTCCGTCAACCTTCTCCGTCCAGTGCCACGTCTTGATGCAACCGTAGACGCGGTTCTTCAGGATCAACTCGGGCTTAATCCGATGCGTCTTGTCGTCGCGCTCATAAAGTGTTTCGATCTTGTGATACTCAGAAGTCGTTTGTAGAGCAGTTTGGACTAAACTCATTTTTAACTCTCCCAACCAACTTGCAATTTAGATATCTGCTTTTCGCTTTTCAAAAGCAGCCAACCACTAAATTTGTTCGTGGCAAGAACAATTATTAGGCTCAAACAGAATAGCCATGTGAATGCCCCTCTCCACGCTTGATTCCATAACCCTGAAATTGTCATTAAATCTGCCTCAAAGAGAAGTTGCCGCCGTGTTTCTTCACGTAGTCCTCACCTTCACACTTGGCTGAGTCTGCCAAGAAATGCTCTTTGCTTAATAAGACTTTACGTGAAATGGGAGTGGCTTGCCAGTATACCTGCCAGATGTTAGAAGTCAATTCTCTTCCAACTTTTCTAGTTAAGTAATGTCTGCGCCCGTATACTATAGGTTCCATTATTGTTCTCCCAGAACTTCTTTCAGAAATGGGACGACTGGAAGCAATTTTTCAATTTCTACTATCAAAAGTAATTTCAGACGTCTGTCGTCAGGCCGACGAAATTTTTCTAATTCTCGTGGGGAGTAACAAACTCCAGCCGCAGAGAACATTCCATTTGATATTAACATTACTGGCAGGTACCCTTTTGGAATATCTTCCCATTTTGTGTTTATTGGGGCTGTTATGCCTTCTCTGTGTAGAAAGACTTCTTTTTCTTCATTTGGTGGGTTTATGTAGTATCCCATTATTTCTCCCTCTCAATACGTTTAGGAGTAACAGGCACGCGGACGGGGTTCCGCGTGGGAAATGGAATTGATACCGGTTGAGGCTTCGGTACCTCTATGATTCGTAGTGGTTTGCCTACTTCCATTATTTGACTCCTTGTTGTTGATAATGCTTAACCCAATCAGAAGCAGACATTGCTTTTAGTTTCTTTTTGGGTGGGGCTTCTAGCACTACATAAGGATACTTGCTGGGCGAAATCATCCCAGCTAACATCTTTTCTGTAAGAAATACCCTAAGAACCTTGAAGTATTGGGCACGCCCACCATATTCACACTCTATAATCTTACCGTATAGAGCTAACTCAAATGCTGCCTTATCTCTGAAGTTCCCTGACCAATACTCAATCAGTTTGTCTTGGGAGGATGTGTAGTAATATCCACAACTGCATTTTAGTTCTGGTGGTTCGTGTTCTTCTGGGAGTTTATAATAGCAAGAAGCAGGCTCATCTTCTCTAACCCCACCCGTACAAGAATAGATATTCCAATCCTCGTCCAATTCCCAAATCTTATAGCCTATTACCTGTGGTGTCTCTATCATTTGGTTTCAAGGTTTGGCTGCGCGGCTAAGTTTAGTTGTGCGGCTAACTGTTTAGCCTGAAGCTCTGTGAATGGAACTTGAATATAGTCATAACCATCTGCCACTAGCCAGTATGATTGACCAATGAATTTAACTGCTTGATATCTTAAAGATGCCACTTAGCACCACCCTTCGCTAGTAGTATTTGAGCTAGTTCTTTTATCACACTACTTTCTTCCCAATCACTCGCTACACCATCGAGTGCCGTACCAGTAATAGATCGTTTCTTCTCGACTAATTCTGCAAAAAACTCATCAATGGTCCCTACTGCGATAAAGTATGTGGCTACAGTCTTGGCCACTTTTTGGCCTAAGCGAGCCAAACGTGCCTCTGCATTTTCTTCTTTCTTAGGATTCCATTGACGTTCTAGGATTATCGACTCAGAACATACTTCCTGTAAGCCGTCTAATCCCTCACCTCCAGCAAGCGTCGAAGCGATCATGAATCGTGATCGTTCGTTCTTAATGAAGTCTTGGACTACACCATCCCTCTCGCTCATGCTTAACTGTGCTGAGAGTTCAGTACACTTGTCGTAGCCTAGCTTAACCAGCATTTCATTAAGTCTAGCTACTAGAAGTTTGGCTACGTCAAGATGATGCAGGAAAATTACTAGCTTCCTGCTGCCATTTGAGGAAAGAAACTCTTCACAAAATTCCACACAAGGATCAATCTTTGCCAAACCAGTGATATGACGTAGTTTGGTCATCTTTACTAAGATGGTATTATAACGCTCAAATGATGAACCTTCATTTGAGTTCATAGCTTCAGCAAATGCCTGGAACTCCTTCACGTAAGCTGCTTCTACCTGACCACCCAAATCACAGTATTGGTAGTTCCTACTGACTGTTGGGAAATCGTCCATTACGTCTTCAGGACTGCGCCGTATGATGAACGACGCTGTTTTTTTCTTGAATCCCTCAGGATCTCTTAACCCACCAGATTTGTAGGAATATCCATTCCAATAGTAGTCAACGTCGCGCTGAATGTATCCTGCTTCAGTTGGGAACATATCAGGGCGTATCATATTCAATATTGGAAAGTATTCGATAGTATTGTTCTCAATTGGCGCGCCACTTAGTCCCAATAAATGAGGAGCCTTGCTAACTAGTTTCCTTACGCGGCCTGTACGTTGGGACGCGGTGTTCTTAATCTGCTGGCATTCGTCTAGAATGATCGTCTTGATTCCTAGACGTTCCACCAGATCAAAATCAAATCTTCTTAATCTGTCGTAGGACACTACGTAGGCCTCGAATCCTTCTAGGACGTCTTTACTGTCGGTAATTACGATAGGAGTTAGACCTGTCCAACGCCAAATCTGGCGCGCCCATTGTGTCAAGATCATTGACTTAGCCACGACGATAAACGGCCTAGCTTCTGCGTGAATTTTCATTACTGCCAGGGCTTCTATCGTCTTACCAAGGCCAAATCTGTCGGCACAGATTACACGAATGTTACCTGTCTCCGCAAACAAGGCAAAATCCACTTGGTAAGGATATAAACTTTTATTATCGGTGGACCTAATATCTTCGTATGCTTTACGCGGAGACTCTTCCACGTACTCTGTGACCATTATATGCCCACAGGTTAAGACTAACGCACGCTTACGTCCCAAACGAGACTCTGCTTGGACGTCTGCGTGTTTCTTGCAGGCTGGGCAGGTTAGTTTAATTGCTGGCATTTTACTTAATTAACTCCCGAAATGGGAAGACCACGTTCTATTCTTCCTTGCTTTATCAGTTCAAAGGCTTCCTCGTGGGTAAGACATAATGCAAGCTGCAAGGCGTCAGCAGCTATGTCCATTTGATTCTTGATCTCTTTTGGGTTTGTTAGAACAAGTTCGTTCTTTGTAAGTTCTTTAATCATTTTTTCTTCCTGTCTTCAAGTAACTTCTGCCAGGCAACTTCTGCTCTAGCTCTATCATAATCGTGAGCGAGCATCATGGCCTGAATACCTTTTTCATTCTTATCGGCAGCAGTAATTTCTTTCTTCTCTCTTGCTTTCTTGATCTTTTCACTACTGATAAGAGACCCAACCTCTTTCCACTCCTGCCGCATACGTTGTTTCTCATCGTCGTCTAATGCGTCAAACCGCGCCGCACGTGCTTTCCTAGTACCTTTACTGCGCCCAATGTATTCTGTGGCTAATGCATCCATTTCTTTGATGCGAGCCTCAATTTCTTCATCACTGAGGTTCTTACAGTAATTTTCTTCCTCAACAATGAAAAATAATTGATTCTTGTCTAGGATGGGAGCGTTCATCATTTTCTGCTCAGAACGATGAGTCTCTAATCTCATAAACTCGTCCCTTACTTCTTGTCTAATTCGTTCGCAGGACGAACAAATGGCCTCTTCGGTTGTGAAAATCGCACAACCATGTAAAACATCTACATCCTTTGGAACGAGATTATGCGTCCAAGTCTTGTAGCATTTAGGACATTTATGATAGCACTTTGGAGATTTTCTCAAATCCCCAACTACTGTCATAACACGTCCTATGCCACAAAATTCGCATCGGGGAACAGGACCAGCACCGTCTTCGTCTACGTAGGCGGACCATGGAATTTCTCCTATGAACTCATGGGAGCAGTGGTTACAGATTCTCTTGGCATTGCTTGCTATTGAGCTTTTTTCACTAGGTGAGCTTTCACCCACTTCCGAGCCTGTTTGTCTGTCATGTCGAATGCATTCTTTGTTGCTTCCACTACTTTCTGGTGTTTCGTCTTCTTTTTCTTGGCTTTCATTTGATTCTCCTTTGGGAGTAGAGGCATCAACTAAACCCTTAATATGGCCAAACATTCTTGGGTGTTTTTCAGACAACTCTAGTTGAGCATCGTCAAACGCAGCAATCCGCGCTGTTGAATCTAAACCTAACTCCTCATTAGACTGGGGACAGTCTGGCCCTGTGTTGGCAATAAGAGGAGTTAGGATAGATTCTTCTGTTGGATTAACAGAACTTAAAATTGACGGTGACTCAACCTCAACTACCCTGGAGGGTATAGGGAGGGAGTCACCGTCAGTCTCCTGAGGTTGGACAGGAGACTCCTTTGCTGCTAGTGCAGCAGCAATTTCATCAAATGATTCATGGTGGAATGTTTTGCTTAATTCAGAAGTAAGGGATTCTGCTCCTTCTGGGTTGACGCCTTGGGCGCTTACGCTAGCACTATCACACAAGCGTGAATCATCTAATCCAGAAGTGGAAGATTCACTTTCTTTTTGTTCTCCTTGTGGGAGATTAACAGAATCCCTTGATTCCCCCTCTTTATGAACTTCCATATTATCTATAATAAGTGAGGAGGAATCAAGCGATTCTGATTCTACTTCAGGCGACAAAGAATTGGGCATATTGGCGTCTATCGGCCCTACTTCAGTTTCTGACGGAATAGGGTGATAATCTGAGGTTGGTTCTTGAAGCCTGACTTCTGATTCAAGCAGAGCAATCTCATATTTGAGACGCTGATATGTAGCAGTATCACGTCTTAAGGCTGCCCTGCTCATTTCTCGTCTTTTTTCGTCGATTGTCATTTTCCAACCTTTCCAACCTTTCCAACCAGAATTCTTCTTTGTTACTATCTAGAACAAAGAGTTTACTTCTGAGCTTTCCTTACCTTCTAGGGTTGCCCGCAGGAAACCACTAAGAGATAGTGGTAAGTTGTAAGATTTTTTTCGCTGTATAGACAAACATTCTTTTATTATATGGGTCTCTTTTAATTGAGCTATCCTCATAATCTATTCTTAATTCTACTTCTCTAAATTCAAACAAACTCTCTTGTCCTTCACCACAAAGAGTAAACACTTTTATTTTTGATTTGAGGGGTTCCTGGATCATTTGGTGGGAGAGAATCCCATTCCCATAAGCCCTAAAAAGACCTAGAACATCTTCTCCATTCTTGTCTTTCAAGAGCTTAACTAGGCAACGAGACATCATTTGTCCCCCTCTATCAGGAACAAAAATGATGGCTAGATTTGGGTCGGCACAGTGTTGTGGTATATCATCCTTAAAACAACCAGCACTAAGATTCTTACAGGTTGTAAAATGTTTACTCATACTCATTCTAGCTATGTCACTTGCTTTACAGCTAAAAATGAGTCTTCTCTCACCAAGATTCTCCAAGAATTTCGCTATTCGATCTAAAGAGAATCTTAGGTTTTGGAGAGATTTACTCAACTTAGATCCTGAGGGGATGTACTTTGTATATCTTGTCTTGTCATCCCAGAGGGTTTGAGCAGAGTTGAGTAGTTCTTCATCATCTCCCCAATAACTAGAGATGGAGTAAGATCCTTCAAGAGAACGGAGAATTGGATTGCGATGATTAAACTGAATTCTTTTGTAAAGGCCGTGTTTGCTTAGAAGTTTCTTCACTCTAGCAAAATTGCTTCGCAATTTCTTTCTCCTTTCTTGCCAATGATTCTCTCAACGTCTGTTTTCACAGGCTCTCCCTTATAAGCAGAGCGAGTTCTTTAGCTAGCGCTTCCGTGCTAAAGGTGGTTGTGCTCTGAAAAGTGATTTTAGCTCCATCAGGGAGTCTTACGTCCATTTCAATCACGTAAATGTTGTCACCTTTGCGGTAGTAAGATGCCACCGCAGAAATGATCGTTTTCGGTTTAGTCATTTTGCCTTCTTTTGTTTGATAACTCAATGCGCCCACTACTTTCACAGTTTCACTACTTTCTAAGGTAGTCATACTTGTGTGGTTTTCGTATGTGGGCGGATTCAATTATCAAATTAGTCAGTATAAATCAAACCTGCAACCACTTGGAGACCTGACTCTTTTCGATGGGCAAGCTGGTGAGTCCAGTTGCAACTGGCTTCCGAGGCCTCTACCATCATAAAGAACTACAATCCAAGAGTCAGATCTCCAAGTCGTTCCAGGTTATCCCCCTTGTCTCAGGAGAATTTCATTCGGGGCAATTCCATCCGAAATCTGGCTTCATTCCATCCCATAGCTTGCCTGATTCCGGCCAAAGAATTGTTCTAAACTGTTCATTTTCTTCAACTAAGCGCGAACCTATCCTAACATGGGGATAGGGACCTTGTCAATATGTAAGATTTACATAGTGACAATTTGTGTCAATATATGATAAATGGTAGTTTCCCATAAATCATAGGCTGACATAAAGTGTCAATTGTTTTTCATATAGAGATAGCTGTAAGTTATTGATAATAATATACATATAATATATATATATAATAATATATATATAAATATATATATATAAAACACTTAACTCATCCGAACATTAAGGGTTAGTACTACTAACTCGGTACTAGAGGGTAAACAGGGAAAAGTTACCATGTACATTTTACCATTTCCTAGCCTGCCCATACCCTTACTCCCCTACCTTTCCCCTAACCTATTGATTCTGTTATACTTAAGCATCATAAGTACGTAGGAAACAAGCCAGAACAGTATCAGAATAGGGTCAGATTCAAGTAGGAAACGGAACGAATTAATTAACCCTGGGGAAATATCTTGACCGTCAAAATAGGATTCTGGAAAGTGTCTAGTTCAGCGACAATGACGATTCGTCTTCCCTCAATTTCCAGGACAAGACAAGTGTCGTCTTGACTCACTACCTCAACGTCATTGTCCAGGAAAATGGATTCGAGTGTCATTTTAATTCACAGAAAAGAGGGTTTAACCTAATCCACCCTCAAAGGTGCTTTCCGTCGTTAGACGGCCAGTCCGCGATCAGTACGACCCTTGACAACGATCTCCCGTGCTTCGGACTCGGAGATTCCTAAAGCCACAGCAAGTGCTCGCGAGGCTTTGTCAATCTGCTTGCCAGGACCCTCTACTTGTGCCTCAAGTGTGCCGGCAAGTGCTGACCGTATCCCCAGGTCGTGGGAAGAATTGACATGCTGACAGAGAACCTCCTCTGTTTCATACTTCTTTGCTTCCGTTGACCAGTTTGCTGCTACTGCCGTGAAAATGGCAATAGCGTGGTCGAGGGTTTCGGCGTTATTCCGCTTGAAAGGCATAATGTAATCTACGCCTCCGACGGTACGCTTGAGTTCCTTCTCAACCACTGGTGCGTCAGTTGTAACAGTCTTGTCTACCGTAGGTAGACGAGTTGCTTGTGTTTCAGCCATTTATTCCTCCTTTCATCTCATATAAGTAAATTGACGTTTTGAGATACGTCAAAGTGTTCAAAAAGCGAACGATTCTGATCTTTGTTAGGGTGTAAGATCTATTTTACCAATTTACACCATAACCACAGTTTGGTATATTCTGTGCTAACAAAGATCAGAATCCTTCGCTTGCTTCCATTCCTTAAGCATACCTTAAGGCTAAGCAAAAGTCAAGGTATTTCTTTGGGAAAGGGGATGGCATAAAATGGTATCATGCCACTTTTTGTCATCCCCGCGCCTTAAAGATTCCGCCATTGAATGCCCGAAATTGTCTTTCTTGCCTCTTTTGGGTTCGACGGCGCAAGGTTAATCGACGCCGCTATCATTTGTGCACCGTAGTGAAGCTCTAACTTTTGAGCTTCCCTTGCAATTAGTGCAGCAATCTGGGCCATTTCGCCTATTGGTGACTTGAAGTCGGCGTCGTGAACTGCCCAGTAGCAGTCTCTCATTCGTGGCATCAGATTTTCCTCGTCGGTTTTAGGATCAGCTTGTGGCTGTCCATGGTGGGTTTAGATACAGAGCACAAGTCAATGAAATGCCCTTGCTCGTTGATTGTGATTTGTGTCCACGTATACTTGTCATAAGTCGGCAAGTAAATGCGAGTCCAGCCCCTGTTGTCTCGGTCGTATCTCATGTGATTTTCCTCACCTCCTTTCCTGACGTTAGAAACATCATTCCACGCTCAACTACGATTTTGTATGGTTACCCTTTCTTGAAGTGTAGCATGTTGAGCGTGGGATGATATTCCCACGAAAGTATGCTCAAAACTAGACTCAAGGTTCTTCTCTCATTCTGCGCCTACGTGGGTAGGCGACTTACAATATGAGCCAGTTTCGCTTGAGTCTAGTTTTCAGCAACTAGCGGATTATCAAATTCCCGATGAACAAGCCAACGTCTTTCACGTCGTTGACATACGCTGCGCGCACAATAACGCCGCGCTTATCCTCAGTAACACGCCGACCAACCATTGCGTCTTTGTCAGGCTTTGGTTTGGGTGTGTAGAGTGAGTTGATGATTCTCTCAACGTCTGTTTTCATTTAGATTATCCCTCCTTCGCGCATCCCATTTGAATGCGCGATATTGCTTACTGCTTCGCCTGAGCCTTTGTTGGCTCAGCGGTTAGACCAGTGTAGTCAAACGCTGATTCCGTTTGGGAACCGATGCCCAGGGCGAAACGTACTTTCGCCTGTGTAGCTTCCGACAGTCCCTCCTTCGCCATGCGCAGGAGTACAATGCCCTCCAAGCGCGCGGTTTCGGATTTGACCTTGCTCTCGATGGCTGCCTGCACTAGGCCGGCGACATCATTTCTGGACCGTGCCGCTTGCAGCAGCTTGCCTAAACGATTCACCGTGGACATGCCGAAGATCACTTCGATTGCTTTGAGCAGAATCTGGTCACGTTCGTTACGTTCGTTCATGGTAATCCTCCAGGTTTGATAGTACATCCGTTTAATGGGATGCCCGAAGGAAAGATAATCCGTTAGTATGCCCTTTGCGCAGGGTATACCTGCGCTAATTTTACTTCACCGTCCAGGCTCCGCAACCGCTGATCTTGGCAACGCGACGTTTCTGTACCTGTGCGGGAATGACCTGTTCCGTTTCTTCCCATTCGATCTTACACGTTTCAGTCGGGGCGTTCTGTGTTCTGAATTGCAGTTTAACGCCGTCGACCTCGCAATGCATTGAGAATGTACCTTGGTCCTCGTCGAAGTGTTTCTCGTACTCCCCCACTTTAGGGAGATTTGTGAAGTCCTCGACGTAGACGACAGCCTCGCAAGCGTACTCGTTAGTGTATCCTCTTGCGTCGGTTAGATTGAGCTTTTCGAGAACAGCCTCAATCCGGTTAAGGTTGCCAATGCACTTGGCAAAATACTTGATATTGTTGCTTATGTTCATATACCCTCCGTAAAGGGCATACTTTGATCGCCCGCTCGTCGCGACGGCGATATGCTTTCTGCGTAGGATTTTAACCTGTGTGTTCGTCGGCATTGCGCCGCTCGGTTCGGGTTGTACCATTACAGTAGCAAGCCAATGGCCATGTTTTCGACTACCATTAGTTGTAGTACTAACTGTTCTATTACCGAACAGATTGTGTCTACTAAGTAGTAACAGCGCCATATAACCCACATTGTCCGGCCCATGTTTGTATCTTATTGATTCTGTTAGAGCTAGAGTGGGTCAAATTACACAGTACCATGCGCCATTCCACGCACATACCATTACTAGTGGTACTAGTACTGGTAGTACCACTAGTGGTTGTAGTTATCGTGGAGTAATAGTACTAGTACATTGTCTGAGGGGTACTAGTACCCCCCTGGGGTAGGGCGCGGGTTCCACGCAATTCTATAAAAAATTTTACTTTTCTAGTTTGGGTAGTGGAAAAAATAATCCACCGCCAGTAACATAGTTACCCCTTTAATTGTTCGGTTTTCTTGTTCGGGGTGACAAATAAGGGCCAAACTATTGAAAACAACTGACTTATATTGTCATTGACTTTGAATGTAACTCTATGATACTCTTTAAGGCAATGGGAGCATTCCCTCTAGGCAATCCACAGAACCTTGAGCTATTGAAGCGTGCAGCAGGGCTGTTGATTCTGCGTGGCAAGCCTTTTACCACGGTTGGTGATTTTGAAGGTTTGGCAGTTTTAGCTCCTGCTGTTCCCGTCGTATCATCAAACGTAAAGGTGGTTGGACCTTACTACGTTGGGAATAAAATGGATATCACGTTTAGGGGTGGGAGACTCTATCGTTACTCTGATATTAGTATGGCTGAGTATGAAGCATTGTTAGTATCGCCTTCTAAGGGACAATTTGTCAACGGTAGAATCGCTTACTCTTATGCTTATGAGAGGCTGAGTTAATGTGGCTAACCTTGGAAGAGGCAATCCGTCGCTTGAACAGTCCCAAAAACGTGGCTTCTATTTCGCCTGTATCAAATGTTCCGCCATACACTTTTATGCCCCTGGGGAGTTCTGGGAAGAGCTCGAATTCAAGTGCCCGTGTGGAGTTAGAGTCAAAACAGGAGTCAACGTTAAAAGATACGACGGCAGCATTCGCCGGGGAGTAAGGTGGGCTAATGTCGGCAAATAACATGGAAATTGGTAATGTGCCTTTGGGACTGAATAAAAGTTACTACCATTGCTGGGATTATGATGAAAAAGAAAAACTTATAATTCCTTATACGGAAGATACCCCTCTTATTTATAGGGGTTGGAATGTTTTTTGGACTGGTTGGAAGTCTACTCATTTAAGCACGCGTCAAGCTGGTCAATGGTTAGCTTGGCCACCGGTGGAATTATATAAGAGTGGATTTAGGAAGCAGTATGTTTCCTGTGTTCCTGGAGAATGCAGAGAATATAGTAAAGGGGAAGAATTTGATATTATCCCCGAAGGGGAGCAAATTCCCATTGCTGGAGAAACTTCCCAAAAGGACGCAGGGGTAATGGTGGAAAAGGGTTTAGAACGGCTTAAGAAATTGCTTGATACTGTTCCTGTTTGTGGGGAAATAAAATGAGCACAGCAATTCAAGAATATGACTTCATGGAGAAGATACGCCGAGAAGGTTTTGGCGACAGATTTTTCGATTTTATTTCCAACAGGTCGGAAAAGCGCTTTAAGCTTCTTCTAACTGCGCTGAAGGATAAGCAGTATAAGTCAGTTCCTCTTCCTAGTTTATGTAAAGCAAGTGGTATTGACATGACCGAGTTAGAGCGGTCATGGATTGACTTTAATAGGCAGCGTGGACTAGTCCGTATGGCCTCTCAATTACCTGACGTAATGGACGACGTTGCCGTCGACGCAAGATCCGTCGTCGTTAAATGCAGAAATTGTGACGGTTTGGGACGGCTAGAGAATCAGCCTGAATTTCCTGAATGCCCAATTTGTGACGGAAGTGGAAAAGTACGTCGAATTGGCGATAAACATTCGAGGGAATTGCTGTTTGATACTATGAAATTGACCAGCAAGGAACCGCTGGTAAATATTAATAACAATTTCTCGTTAGAGTCAATCGTTGGTGATGCAAGTAAAATCCTTCGCAGCAATAGCGAAGTGATTGACATACAACCTGAGCCCTAACGACGCATTTTTGTGCTGGTTTTGGTAGGAAAAAATGACCTTCAAGTTCTTTCGTCTAAGAGGAATTGAACGTGAACTCGCTAAATTGAATGCTAATTTAGAGCTAATTATGATTCACTCTCTAGGTATAACACCACACTCGACGAAGAAGGTCACTTCGTTGGACGTTGAGGAAACGACAGTAGAATACTTAGACGAAGGTGACGATTTCGAGCGAGAAATTAAAGAAAAGTTAGGTCGGGTCAAAGAAACGGTCGAATAAGATGTATTCTGATCTTGTTTCATACAAACAAATTGAGAAGTTAGAGGCAGCCTCGGGCATAAAGCTTGCCCGAACTGACTTTAAGCAAGTAGCTGAGTGGAAATCTCGTCTTGGTGAAGTTAAGCGTGACCTCACGACCGAAGAACAGTTCTTCGTTCGCAACGAGACCTTAGTTTCGATGCTCGATTTTAACTATTGGGCACCTCGTTATTGCTACATTGACTATGATGGCTCTGAGGGTGGTGGAATTGGACCCTTGAAGCTATGGGATAGTCAAATAGTAATGATGAATATTGTTGCCCGCGCCGAGGAGCGAGCTTTTGAGGCATTTAATCGTCAGGAACCAACCGATGGAGTGCGAGTAATAGACCATAAAGCGCGGCAATTGGGTGGGACTGCCATAGCCCGCGCAATGACGACTCATCGTCTTACCCTCCACAAAGACATACGTGCTATGTCAGCATCCGTTGATGAAGATAAGATCAAAGAACTTTACGATCGTGATAAGATCATCTACGACAACCTCCCTTGGTGGCTAAAGCCTTCCCTCGATAAGAAAGAGGGTGGATATGATGTTAAAGCACAGCATATTCACTTTGAGGGGCTTCATTCCCGAATCCTTTACCAGCACTCGCAACAGAAAACAGGAATGGGTGTAGGTCGTCATTGGGACATTGCCCACCTCACCGAATGCAGCGCCTGGAAAGCTCCTGAAATGGATATTGAGTTAAATTTCTTTCCAGGACTTTCTCAATACTGGATGACGTTGTGTATCCTAGAATCCACTGCGCTGGGCAGGGGAAATTGGTGGCATGACTTCACTGAACGCGTCCGTAGGGGTAAGATTCCTGGTTGGTCTTACTGTTTTGTCCCTTGGTATGCAGAGGGGAAGAAGTATCGCAGACAGCCTCCTAAAGATTGGGTTCCAGATCCTCTATCTCTAGAACATGCTAAGCGTGTTTATGCCACGTCAATGGAGTTCGTTGGCAAGCAGGTTAGTCTCCCCTGGGAGCAACTTTATTGGTATGAGACTACTCGTAGGCAGTATCTTGAAGGAAATAAGCTAAACCATTTCCTTACTTCTTATGCGTCAACTCCTGAGGAATCATTCCAGCATACTACTCAAAGTGGATTCAGTACTCAAATACTTGAATGGGCTGATCTTCATACTAAGATGGGGCAGCCTTTTGAATTGGAGGTTGCTTAATGTTACGACGTGGATTTTTGTCAGCTTTGGTTGCACCTGCTGTTTTGGCAGCAAAATCAATACCAGGTAAAGAAGATTCCGACGAATTTTTGTATAAAGGCCTCAAGATCACCTGGTCCGGCTTTTTACCTTCACAGTATAGCGTAGAATTGGTTGGTTATTGGTTAGCGCTGCGTCCTGATGGATATGGTCTGTATGCTACTACAGGTGGTTTTGGTCAGTTTTATACTCCTTACATGACTATGGATTTACGTGTAAGCCATAATTTTCCTAGAGTGACAGCGCAGTCAAGCAATTTAGATAAGCAACAATGTAAAATGCGAGCACGTAATAATATTATTAAAATGTGCAATAACCCAGAGGATTTTGAAGGCTCAGACAAGTGGTCTGCTGAGGAAATTGAGTAGTGAGCAACGTCCAACCATACACGATTGGTTCTCAAGTTTTAGTACCTAATTTGAGCCCACAGAATTACGACCAAGATCCGAGAGGATATATCTGGTTGTGGGAGAAACCAATCCATACAGCAACATACGTGATGGCCATTGACCCGTCAGTTGGACGTACAGGTTGGTGCCGTGCTACACGAACAGAAGACGATTATCGTACAGATAATGGTGCTATTTTCATCATGCGCTGTGGTGTAAATGGGTTACCTGACACACAAGTAGCTGAATATGCTGGTCCTGTTGATGCAGAAGAAATTGGCACTATTGCCAACGCATTAGGGCGTCTATACGCGGGCAAAGAGGAAATGGCAATCTGCATCATTGAAATGTATCCCGGTCCTGGCCTTTTAACATATAGGCGAATGATGGATCTAGGATATACCAACCACTTTGTATGGAAATACCTCGACAACGCAGGTGGAGCATTAAAATTCGGTTTCTGGCCAGGGAGGGAATCTAATAAGTACCTCTGGATTAGAGCCTCTCGTCACTTTCATAATAAGGGACTTGTAGTTAAATCCCCCTGGCTTGTTGAGGAAATGCGTAATTGTGAAGTAGATCCAGTTAAGATGTGGGGCCGCGCCGTATATGGCACGCATGATGACCGGGTGCGTGCCATGATGATGGCGTTGTGGGCAGCACATGACTGGTCAATGCAGGTAGATACAGCTACGCCCGTAGTTACAGAGGGTAAAGTAGTAGATTGGCAACGCTCAGACATTACTGCTGAACAACTAGCAGATGCCTGGGAGGAAAGATTCTTAGAACTTCAAGAGGCTTAATGACTTCACCAATTTCAGTCCCTAACAGTACTAGTGCAAGCCCAATTACACCAAGTTTAACAAGGGTAATAGTTCTCCTCCCGAACGATTTGATTGAGGCTTATGTCAAACAGTCTGTCAAGCAAGGATCTTCACTGGAGGAAGTCCTAACTGATCGTTTGCGATCATGTGTAACACATGAACCTGGGCGGAATTTGTTCTTCAATCCAAAACAAAGAGAAGCGGTAGAGATTATCCTCAATTCAGGCCCACTTACCGCAGAAAGAGCCATTTCTGCACTACGTCGTGCCCTATCTGTAGTAGTTGCTGGTGAGATTGTGGAATTATCTCCTGGCCTGATAGATAGACTGAGAAGTAGACATTTTGATGGTAAGTTCTCTGATTTTGTTAAAGCTCAGGTAATTAAGGGCTTGGAAGAATTTACAGGATTAAGCTAATGCCAGTGCATAATGTTGTATGCGTGGAGTGTGGTGAGGTAGTAGAAGATCTCGCTTGTAAAGAGTGGCCAGATGAGATTTTGCACCTAGATCACAATCATGTTGGGAAATTTGAGATCCTTTGGAGCACCGGAAGCAAGCAGTTAGCTTCCGTTCATGCAAGTGAACGAGCAGTAGTGTGGTATCATCCCAAGCACGGGTATAGATACCCAGGGCGCAACGACGTCCCTATGCCAGAAGGTTATAAGCGGGACGGCTTTGTGAGGCAAGAGCTGCCTCACCTCTCGGACTTAAAGCAATTAGAAAAGGAAGCTGGAGTCTTATCTGAAACAGTCCACTTTGATAAGGGGACAGGTCGGGACTTCATGGGGAATTAAGGTTAATGTCAACTTTAGCCGACATTCTTGCTCAGATCAAGTGGTATGGGAAAAGGGGTATCCCTGATCCTGGGCAGGGCTTTGATGATTCACACCCTGTAATTACGAACATCCTTGATAAACTTGTGCCGATAACAAAACCAATGGTTGATGCTGGTTCATTGGCGCGAGAAATAGCTCCTAGAATGGTGAGCTCCGGCCCTATTCAGAGCTTGCCTCCACAAATGCAGGACACTGCTAAGAAAGTAGCAACTGCCACAATTGAGGGGTTTGGGGATTTTGTAGGAGAAAGTTCTTCCCCATTAAATATAGCTTCTTTATTGGCTGGAGGTGCTGGTGGATTTGCCAAAGGTGGTTTTGGTAAAGCCTTTACAGCAGCATTAAATGCTGGTTTCATTCCCCCAGCAGTAACAATGATGGAGTCTGGTGATCCCTCTGGGACGGCTTTTGCGGTTTTGCCCCTTGCAGTATTACTAAAGAATCCTGGGCTTGCCCAAAAATACCCCGAGCAGGCATATAAATCTATAGCTCAAACCATGAATGAATTACCACCCTTCATAACAAGGGAGACTTTAAGGGATTCCTTGAATTTTCCAGGGGGGTATGGTTTAAAGTATGAAGGTCTTGCTAATGATTTTTCCTCTGCTCTAAATCAAGGTCTTGAAACCCCAATAGGTCGTGCTTTGTGGGGACTAAGATTGTATATTCATGGTGGTCCAGGCTTAAATGCGATTAAAATAGAATCCAAAAATTATATAGCTGGGGGAGTTATTAGCCCTTCAAATAATTATGCATCCTGGCAAGCTTTATATGGAATTTCAGAAAATCAAATACTTTCTATCCCAGGTAATAGAACTTCTGAATTAGCTGCGGCGGTAGTAGATTCTATAAGGGCCGCAAAACCCGAAAAAATTAAGTTGTATCGGGGTTTATCAGAACCATTTAGTTATCGCCCACATATGGAATATGAAAAACTTAAAGATGCTAAAATTGGAGATATTATAAGTATTGGGGATGTAAGTTCATTTAGCACTAGTCAATCAGTGTCTAGAGATTTTCAATACGTAGGTGGGGTTTTGTTAGAAACTAGAGGACCTATAAAGAGGTTAAATGTGTCTCCTTTAAGTCATTATAGAGAAGGAGAATCTTTGAGTTTTGGTAATTTCAGGATTGTTAAGGTGGCAGATGAAATAATTTCAGGTTTGGAATCCCAGAAAAAAAGTCAAAGTCTTTTACTACAAACGCTGGGATACAAACGCTATTCTTCTGGCAAATCTGAAAAAGGCACAAGGATTATAATTGAGGCAATTCAGCAATGAAAAATTTGGTAGATATTGCTAAGATCAAAATCATAAACATAACAGGACTAAAATCTGTTAAAGAAATAGAATTGCTTCAGAAAACTAAGAAGAAATGACAATCCCAGATCAAGCAGCCCCAGGTAGCGTCTTAGGATGGTGTAAGGAAGCCGTCCAGGAGGGGCAGTCCTTTAATAAGTCTCAAAGAGGCTATTCTAAAGGTGCGGATTGTATTGACGCCATAATGGGGGATAAGTCAGACTTCCGGTCAACTACCCTTTCAAGTACCACTGCAAATCATTTAGCCAAGACCGCCGAGGATCTTACGGCGTATTTAACAGACATTAGGCCATTCTGGGAATATACTACCCGAAACAAGCGTTACGCGCAGAATGCCGATAATTATGGTAAGCTCTCCCTCCACTGGTGGTTGTGTGGGGGATCAGCCCATAAGGGCGCGGATATTGCTTTCACTGACGTAATTAAGTACGCTTTAGCCTGTGGAACTGGTTGGGCACATCAAACGTACTCTGATCGTTGGGGAGATATCATCCTTGAATCCGAAGACCCGCGCGACGTTTTACCCGTGCGGCCCTCCTCATATGATACGATTCAGGATGCCCTTGGCGTTGCGGTGCGAAGGGAAAGAACAGTAAATTACGTTCGTGGGTTAAAGATGTTTGAGGGGCGGGAAAACCTAATCCAAGCCACACGGGATGGGGCTGTGCGGGATTCAATGGAGAATACTCGCGCAGGTAAGCTGATGGAGTGGTTGGGTTCTCCCTTTAGGGATAGACTATTCTCTAATCGTGCTGCACGTGAGATTCATCGTATTCCAACACTTGACCTTACAACGCTTTACGTAGATGATCGAACGCGCTGGGAAGGTAGTACGCCACGCTATATGGGTGAGTGGCACGTCAGTCCTAAACCAGACTGCAAGGAGTGCGAAGTTAAAGGACCACACCCTTTAACGAACTGGTCTTATAAAGTAGAGAAAGGCGAGTTACTATATCCTAATAAGAGGATGATTGTCTTCACCGACCAGTTGGTTGGTTATGATGGCCCTTCTCCATACTGGCATGGGCTATTTCCACTCTCTAAACTGACGCTTATTCCTTATCCCTGGTCTTGGTTGGGCAAGGGCGCTCTCTGGGATCTTCTACCCTTACAAAGAGCACTGGATAAACTTTTAAGGGTGTGCGACGATCACTTTGAGAAAATAGCTAGACCTGACGTAGTTGCTGATAAGAATAGCATTAGCGAAGCATTCCTTAAGAAGATTGATACCCGTAAAGCGGGAGGGAAGTTCAGGATTAATGCACTGGCAGGTAAGGGTTTCGACATTAAATATCCTAATCCTTTGCCGGCAGAAGTTACGCAAGCTATCCAGTTCTACATTCAAGAAATGTCTACCCTATCTGGGGTTCAAGACATGTCCAGCTTGATGAAGTTAAAACAACTTCCTGAGGCTGATACTGTAGAAGCAATTATGAACTCTATGACGGGAGCGACGCGTTTAAGATCACGCGTTATAGAATCATTCATGCGTGAATTCGCTCAGATGTTAGCATTTAACTTCACGCAATTCTATACCTTACCTATGCGTTTAGCTATGCTAGGTGAGGCTGGAATGACTTTTGAAGATTTCGACTTCGATCCTGGTTCTATCCTACCTGATTTCGTTCATGCTTCTGATATAGACCCAATTACTGGCGCGCCGACTACTGAAGCCGCACAACGTGGCCCGCGCCCAAGGGCTGATCGGGCTAAAGAATTTCTTCAGAATTTCAGCTACAATATCACTTCTTCGTCCCTTCTGGCTAGCAGTGAAGTAACACGCCAAATGAAGTATTTACAATTGGCACGCGCTGGATGGATGGATATTTGGACGTTATTTGAAGTACTGGACATTCCTAACGGTGGAGAACCTCCTGTTGGAGCCAAGACCATTCCAGAGAGACTTGCTGCACAGAACGAAATGGGTCTTGGAATGAATGTTAATCCTGCTGGACGTAAAGCCTCTGGGCAAAGTCCGCCCCGTGCAGTAGTAAAGGAGAGCTAATGCCATTCTTACAAGTAACATTAGGCGCTGCAGCTACTAGAGTTATTACAACGCGAACACCTTGTAAGCAGATTATTTTCCAGAATACTGCATCTAACGTCTGCCGTGTTGGAGATTCAACTGTTACGGCTAGTAAAGGAATTAAACTTGCTGGTTCGGCAGCAGATAATTCCATTCTAGTTCTAGGACCATTTGATACACACCCATTAGAACTAGAAGACTATTATATCTTCGGGACAGCTAATGATCTAATCGACGTTTGGTACACATAAATGGGACATTGGGGAGTAGCTTCACCTCAACTTGGAAGAATTGAAGGCCAGCCTATCATTGATATGCGGTTGGAGGATATCATTGCGCGTTTAATTGCTTCTGAAGCGCATGATTCTGCACAGGTGGAGTCTGATAGAGAATATGTTTCAGAAATCCTTAGGTCTGTGCAGGATAAGCATGAGGAAGCAATTGAATTAGCTCAGGAATCTCAAACGATCATAACAGATTGGTGTGAATTAATTGTAGCAAACCAGAAAGACCGAGCCCAAACTGCATTAACTATGCACCTAGAAGCTATGAATCGTCTAAAGGTTGTTGAAGAATTGTTCATCGCACGAACAAATAACATTGAGAATCATCTATTTGAGCATCTTATTGCTTCCATCCGGTGGTGGCTGGTCAATATAGTCTGGCCATACATGAAGAAGCCGTTGTGGAGTAAAAAGTGAGCATAGCTAGGACTCCTTGGTTAGGGAATTTTACACTAAATGACACCGACGTCCATAGACTATCGGACATATTGGCTGATCCAACATACGTGGCAGCAGCATACAGGCCATTTTTTGGTGGTGGGAATGTTTCAAAGGCTCAGTTTCTGGTAATAAAGAATGATATTAATAATGGTGGAAAGAGGTTAAATCTTGGTAATGAAGGGTTATCGACGACCTTCTACGGAGATCAGTTAGTGGCGGGGCAGGAATTGCCAATTTATTCTATGGAATCTAATTTGATTGTCCTTGATGACATCTATTTGATGGCAGTGACTTCAGGTCTTGTCGTATGCGTAAAATTACTTACACGTTAGTCCTTATAGTCTCAGCCTGCCTCTGGCTGAAGGGACAGGGGAATACTATTACTATTCCTTTCAATGGTGCTCCTCCGGCAGGTCCTAATCAATGTTCCTTTCTTATGCTTGCTAATGACATTCAAACTAACCCAGGTGCGTTTTATTTCTGTGATGGTTCTACAGGAACCTGGACTGCGTTAGGAGCTGGTGGGGGTTCTCCAGGCGGTTCAAATAATGCAGTTCAATATAGAATTAATGCTACCACTTTTGGTGGGGTAACACTAAACGCTACAGCGACAAATAAATTCCTTCGTCAGGTATCAAGCGGCGTGCCGACATTCGAGCAGCCTGCTTGCGCTGACCTGAGCGATTCCGGCACGGGATGCTCGGGCGCGGCGGGCGGAGTAACCAGCGTCTTTGGGCGTACTGGCGCTGTCGTGGCTCAAGCCGCCGATTATGGTTTAGGATTGATCGGAAACCCCGCAGCGGGAACCACGTTCTCTTATGCGCTGAATCAGTCTTCCACCTGGGTGATGCAAGGGTCTGGGCGCTTTACGGTTCGTGGAACTCCATTGCAACTTGGGGACGTTGGCGGCGTAAGCGGCATATTAGACTTCTTTGGCACCACTAGTGGAAACGCTCAGATTGGTGTAGCAGATGTTGCAGGAACGCCGAACAGGATTAACCTGCCAACGCTCACAGCGGGCGCTGGAGAGTGCCTGAAAAGCGATGGTGGGAGTCCGCAAGCCCTGTCGTGGGGGGCTTGCGGCGCTGGTGGTGGTACGACGGTCACTGTAGGTGGAGCAGGACGCAGTTCTACTATCAACCTAAGCGACTCAACTCCAGCCGCTGCCGGAGGCGGGATCAACGTCAAGTGGCAAGCGGACAGCGCCAACCCAGATCAGGTGTCGGCCTACTTGCCCGTGAGTAGCTACGCAGCGGCAAAAACATCGGCTACTTCATGGACAATCACGGGCGCGACTCATGGTTTGGCGACCTGCGACCTGATCGTCTACTTGACCAAGGATAACGGGACCCTACGGGAGCAGATCTTCCCCGACAAAATCAGTTGCGAGACGGCGGCGGGCGGAACTCAGTATGACGTAGTGGTGACCTGGACCAGCGCCCAGGCAGGAAACATCGTGCTGGTCAAGAACGGCGGCGCGGGAGCGAACGTCGGCACAGTGACCAGCATCGCCACAACTTCCCCAATTACCGGAGGGACAATCACCAGCACTGGAACGATTGCCTGTGCTACTTGCGTCACTTCAGCAGCTTCTTTGACTAGTGGTCAGCTTGTGGCCGGAGCCGGAGGCCAAGCGGCGGCGGTGACCAATCTGACTGGAGATGTGACTACTTCTGGAGGGGTAGCCACGGCGGTGGTCAATTTGCCGGATGGAGTCACTCAAGCCGGGCACCTTTTGGTAACGAACATGGCTGCTCCTACTTCCCCAGCAGCCGGAAAGATCAAGGTCTTCAGCGATTCTACCAACCTGATCCTCTCCAGCAAGAATCCTTCGGGGGTTGTGAGCAACACTGTGGTGCCGGATGCTGGGGCTGCCAATAACTTTCTGACAGCGATCTCTGCGAGCGGCGTGATCAGTAAAGCGCAACCAGCGTTCAGTAATTTAAGTGGGTCAGCGACCACGGCGCAACTTCCAGCGAACTCGCTGGTAAGCGCGTTTGGATGCTCCTTCGATGGGGCTGGAAGCACGCTGACTGTGGGCAGTAAGTGCTACCTGACGATGCCTCCAGCCTGCACCATCGTGGCCTGGGACATTCAGGCAACTGGATCTTCACCTACGATCACGTTCGACATTTGGAAGCTGGCAACGGGCGGAACCGCTCTCCCGACAGTGGCGAATACGATCATGGGCACCAAGCCCGCACTGGCAAGCGGAAACGCGGTGCACTCAACGACTCTGACTGGGTGGACTACATCCGTGGCGGCGCACGACCGGATTGCCATCAACATTGATGCTGTGACGGTTGCGACGTGGGCCGAAATCACGGTGACTTGCAACAAGACATGACGCCTGCGACCATGCCGAAGCGTCCGTGGAATGATCACCAGATCTACGCTCTATTGGCGGGCGCGTTGCTGTTCTGGGCGGCGTTGCTGTGGGCCACTTCCACGATCTATACCCAGCCGTTTTCCGCTGGTCATGGCTGGACCTACACGCAGGTATCCTGCGGCGGCACATGCAGCCAGGACATGGCTCATGCGGCTGACGGGAATCCCGCGCCGTCCATCTTGGCTAAGCTGGTCGGCAAGAACAAAACCAGCGTAGGATACGCTAGCAAAAGTTACGCCTGGACAGCCCTCGGAGTTCCAGCAGGCGAGAATGTTTCGACGGTGGACGGGGCCTGGGACGCCAAGCAGACTCACACCACCGGGAATTGCAGCACCAGCGCCACGATGGGGATGCAGTTATATGACAGCGGCAACACGGTCCAAATTACTACTTCCGCCGTCGAGCCAAACCTGGACGTGAGCGGCAACACTTCGTGGACAACTAGGGATGGGGCAGGGGCCATCGCTGTAACGGGAACCTACGCGCCTGCGGCTACGACGATTACTTTGCGGCTGAACATGAATCCGGCGACTACCAACGTCACCAACGCCGATTGCGAGACCCTGGGCGACAACTACAAGCTCACCATCGTGTCAGCGGCGGGCAGCGTGATCCGCAAAAAACTCATTCTCGTCTGGGTTCCCGTCCAAGATAGGCCGCAACCCCTCGGTGCAAGCGCGGTTAAGGTGATTATTCAATGAAAAACAAATTGGTCTTTTTTGGGTTCCTGATGCTCGCACTTGCGGGAATTTTGATGACTCAGACTACACGTAACGGCGTAGCCTACTGGACGACATACACCGACATCTTAAAAATCGCCGCACCAAGCAATCCTGCCAGCGGAGATATCCGCCTCTATGCCAACTCGACCAGTGGCAATCTGGCTTGTCTAACCAGTTCAGGAGCCAGCTGTCTGCCTGCTGCGGGGACAATTACAGACAACGTCTGGATTCCAATGGCCTTTTCCCTAGACGGGAACGGTGGGCGAATTTCCTCTGGGGCATTCGGAAGTTCTGGCGCTCCAAGCTCCATCAGCGCAACCTCAGTAGCTTCCATTGGTTACACCGAGCAGTTCTTCGTGGATGCAGCCGATACCTATGCCTATTTTATGTACCGGACGCACGACACCTGGACTGCAACACTGACTGTGGAAATTGAAGGTCGTTCAGGAAGCGCCGCCGCCAACAATGCAACCCTATCAGTTTCAACATGGTGCCCTGCTATTGGAGTGGAGTTAAACCCGTCAAGTTTTAATACTGCAACCACGGGGGAGATGGCCCTTTCTGGAACTTCCCCTCAGAGGGCCACTCCACTGGTTCTTAGTTCTATTGATGTGACTGGATGCGTTGGAGGCGAACTCATGTTCTTGAAAGTTGGTCGCGTTGGTACCGGAGGTAGCGACAATTATGCAGGGACAATGGCCTTGCTGGGCTTTACTTTGAAGGTGACTCACAATTAGTGACGGTGATCCAATGAGACGAAACGAACAAACCTCGGAACGCATGGGACGGCTGGCGGCGAAGATTCTCCGTGACCACAAGCGTAGTAAGGATGAGCGCAGGCTGGCCGCATCAGTCCTGACACAACGTCCCAATAAAAAGAAAAAAGATCGGAAGAAAAGAATTAAATCTTCCTGATGAGTAAACAAATAAGAGAGGAGGAAAAATGAAATACGGTTCTAAGTCAGGTGTAAAGCCTGGATATGGATCTAAAGCAAAACCTGCTAAGAGCAAGGGCATGGTCGCTACTCCTGCTGTAGCAGTAAAGAAGGGTAAATGACTTCATCAACTCCAACACGGTCTGGAGCTATTCTTGATTCTCCGCCTCCTGCGGCTGGTAGGAAGTCAACCAGCCTAATGGAGATGGAGAGCGAGAGGGATACACCTCCATCCCCGCAGGCAGCAGTAATGCTTGGAATGAATATGGTGGAGCAAGGTTCCAGACTAATTTCTATGTCATTGCCACAGATTGCGCCTGCAATGCAGCAGCTAATTACGCAATTGAGGGACGTACTTCCAAGGGCAATGGCTGAATCACCAACTGGTGCTCCTATAGGAGGACAAGTTGGGGGGCCTGCTGCTGTAATACCACCACCAGGTGGAGGAATGCCTTCTGGTGGAGGAATGCCAGCAGCATAACAATCCTTCGACCAGGAAGTAAATACTTCTGGCGGACGAAAGGGAAATAATGACACGCGAACAAGCAAGGACGTACTTTAAGGAACTGGCGCAGAGGGGTGGAGTGGAAGAGAAAGAAATATCATCCATTCTGCAGGTTCTTGACGACGATAAAATGGGCAAACTATTCCTGGACGGTTTTGTTCCAAGACCTGAATATTCAAGTGCTTTGGATGCTAAGGTTAAGGAAGCAGAAGCCGCACGTGCAGAAGAAAAACGCATTAGGGATTGGCATGAGAAGGAAGGGAAACCTGCCTATGAAGCTAATCTCAAAGGTGTTGAGCGTCTTCGCAAGTATGAGGCACGCTTTGGCGATCTTGACGAGGAATCCACTACCGAAGAAAAACGACGGGCCGCTGAGGGTAGTGGTCTGTCGATGAAACAAGTAGAGGAATACTTCGACAAGAAGATGCGTGAGCAGGGTCAGGCTTATGTTAACTTGACCAAAACTGCCGTGAAAATCTCCCAGGATTACGGCCGGCGTTTCAACAAGAACCTTGATGTTGATGCGCTGGAGAAGTTTGCCATTGATAAAGGACTGCCGCTGGATATGGCTTACCAGGAATTCATTAGACCTGAGGCTGAGGCTCAGACGACTGAACAATGGGAAGCTAAAATTAAGGCGGCCAGGGAAGAAGGTGCTAAAGACTATGCGTCCAAGCACAAACTCCCTGCAACATCAGGCCCAAGGGAACCGCATCCTATCTTCGATCATACTGAGCCAAAAGAAGGCGCAAATGATGGTGCAGGACGAGATGCATTCCTAGAAGGCTGGAATGAAGTGGCTGATGGTATTGTAGCACAAAACAAGTAGGCTGGCGGATTTTGATTAGTCAAGAGACGTCAGTCTAAATCTAACGAAAGGACAACATGGCAGAACTCAATCAGATTGACGTTTCTACAAAACGTTATATTCGCAATACGCCAAAACTGGTGGATATGATTTTCCAGCAGGGCGTACTTGCGTCTTACGCTAAGCAAAATGTTCGTGAAGACTACGATGGTGGGCGATTTATCCAGGAGAACTTCTGGTACGGTGCATCCGTTGGGGGCTTCTACAACAAGGGGAAGGAATTCAACATCACTGAAAAGCAGCTGGAACAAGGCTGTCAATTCTTGCCCAAATTCCTTGAAGTGAATATCACGCTTGCCAAAGAAGATATTCAAGTAATCAACAAGGGACCGAATGCTGCTTTTAAGCTCATTGAGAGCCGCACGCAGAATGCTTACATCACAGCAGGTGCGTTTCTCGAACTTGCTATGTATCTCAATGGCCAACGTGCTGGATTTACTCCAATGTTCAATGGTCTTGCGGAAGCCCTGAATGACAATACGACCGTATCATGGGATAACAATCTTTATGCCACCTATGGTACTATCACTCGCGGTGGTACTACAGGAACAGCACTGAATAGTGTTCCTACTAACGTTGGTGGAACACTTCTCTATCCGACGTTGGAAGAAACCTATGGTCGGGCGTATTTTGGGCCTGACCCGTTTGAACCTAATCTTGGTGTGACGACTGTAATTGGCGCGTCTATCATCAAGAATAAGTTCCAAACCCAACAGCGTTTTAATGATACGCAAGTAATGGTTGCTGGCTTCAACTTCCGTGGTATGAAGTTCAACGGAGCCACTATTGTTGCTTCTCGTTACTGCCCTGGCTCTTACCTGTTCGGTTCTAGTGGTACTGCAGATCCTACGGCAGTATCATTTATGACTGAAGTTTCAGATGGAGCGCTAGTGGCATATCCTGCCCCTGTTGGTGGTTATCCAGCTGCTGGAACCAATTGGGAGACGCTGTTCTGGATCAATGCTCGCAAACCGTTTATGAACTTCTACGTGTCCGACGACCCAGAATATGGTTTTGGGTTCACCGGATTTAAGCCCGCTCAGGGCAATACCAAGGTTGCTGGTCAGGTATTGTATTCTGGTGCAACAACTTTTGCACCTCGCTACCACCAACAGCTGTACAACATTACTGGTTAAGGGGGAAAACTATGGGACAAAATAGACGACCCGCAAATACCATCTACGTTGTATCGGGTAATCCTGATACAGTTAACGTTTCCCCCACAGACTGGACCAGCCTTGGTTATCGTCAGGGGGAATTAGGTCAAATCTTTGAGGATCGGGGAAGGCAATACCAAGTCGTACAACTCGACTCTGGTGTTACGTCTGCCACCACAGGTGGAGTCGTAGCCGCAAATGATTTGGCTTTCTGGAAAGATCGTGCCACCTACAGAGTAACCAAAGATCCTAACCAAGCCATTGGTGGACTAACTGGTTTCTACAATGAAGTCGCTGGGGTCTTTCGGACAGCAGTAACACCTAACCTGACCGATGTTCTTGGTATTGGTCAAGTATGCTGCATTCTCCAGTCTGGTAGGAATATCCCTGTTAAGACCACAGGTACTCCTGCTATTGGTGATCATGCCAGGGCCAACCAATCTACTCCTGTTGCAGACGTTGATAATACTCTTGGAACGACTGCCTGCCCTACTCAAAGGCTTGGTACATTTACAAGCACTATCGTGGGCGGATTCTGCAACGTCGACCTGGACATTCCAGGCATCACGTAAGGAGGCATAGATGGCAGCAGCTACTGTTACTGGTTCTCAGCAGGTGTCGGTTCAGGGTGATGTCGAGTATATTGGAGCCAATTCCATTGCTTTCGCTGCAAACGGCGATACATGGGATACAGGTCTTGCAGTTATATTCGAGATCGGTCTAACACCAACAGTCAATACCGCTTTTGGATTTACGGTCTCTGGCGGAGTCATTACTCTTGTCTCTGGTGGAGCACTAACATTCAGGGGTGGTGTAAGAGGTAAATTCTAACAATGCTCGATACCTACACATCAATTTACAATAAGCTGAACCTTCGTTGCCCAGCTGCAAGCTCATTGCTGTGTAGGGATTGGGTATCAAACGCATTTCGTCAAATTGCAGAGCGCAGGCGGTGGAGTTGGAAAATCAAATTCGGCCAGTTCATACTGCCTGCGCTTTACAATACGGGCACTGTCACTGTTACTAGAAATTCCACCACGGTGACAGGGGTTAGCACCGTGTGGGACAATACGATGGTTGGCAGGCAATTTAGATTGGGCACCTCGCCAATCTATACCATTGCACAAGTTAATTCTGCTACGTCGTTAGATTTAGACCTGGTATGGGGGCCGGCTACACAGAGTGGAGTAGGTTATTCGATCTATCAGGCTTATGTTACTCCACCAACTGACTTTCATTCGTTGATTTGTGTGTGGGATCCAAATTATAATTGGCAACTATGGTTGAATGTTACTCAGGATGAGATTAATGCCTGGGACGCACAAAGGTCGAACGTAGGAACTCCTTATTTAGTAGCTTCTCGTGATTATAGTACCACGTATGCGGGGACAGTTAAATCCGCGCTGCAAGTAGTAGGTACTGGTCCTAATCCTGTTGCTACTAGTCAAGGAAATGGATATACCGGAGCGGTAAGTGGCGTGTTTACGGTAGAAGTTACTCTTGGAGGAATTTCTGGAACAGCTGAATTTAAGTGGAAGAAAGATTCTGGCTCATACCTGACTGGAATAGTAACTGATACAGCCGCTCAAGACCTACAAGACGGCGTGGCTGTTTACTGGCCTGATACTGTTACATATGTGGCTGGAGACGTATTTATCGTTCAGGCTGAGGCTATTATGCAGGGTGGATTGCCAAGATTTGAATTGTGGCCACACCAGCAGAGTGCTTATGTTTATCCATTTTTGTATGAAGCGCGTCCATCTGATCTAGAAGATACTGGGGCAAATCTTCCGCGTTATATTCGAGGTGACGTATTACTGGAAATGGCATTGGCTAATGCTGCACGGTGGCCAGGACCCTCGCAAGATAAACCGAATCCGTATTTCAATTCAAGTTTGGCCCTACAGCATGATAAAAGATCAGAATTTATGATTGCAGAATTGGAAAGGCAAGACGACGAGACTTATGAGAGGGACGCAAAATATCAAATAGTTTCTGCTTTACCTTTTGCTCCTTTTCCATTCGGAGACAGCAATTGGATGCAAAGACATGATTTTTAGCAGTTAAATCGTTCGACAGGAGAACAAATATGGCCGATAAGAATTTTGTAAGCACACCAGCAGATTGCATGGCAGAACCAAAGACTAAGGGTGGTCCTGGCGATTACAATGGTGAACCTGGACCTCAATACCAAAAGCGTACGATGGGACCTAACAGTGTTCCTGAGAAAACTTATGAGTCTTGGGACCTAAAGGCAGATAGTTCTACGGGAACTTTCGTGAGTACACCATCTAAACCTCCATTTGGTAAATAGGAGAAGCCTATGAGGAAAGTCCTATTTGTATTGTTCCTAAGTGTGTGTCTGCCTGTTTGGGGGCGAGGAAAACTTCAAGGATGGTGCGAGAATGGAGGAGTCACTGTCAGCATACCAGGAACGCAAGGTTCAGGTACGCAGAAGTTCCAACGCTCCTACGCATCCTGTACTGTGACTGTGTATCTGGCAGGAACAACGACAATAGCTACGATCTATTCTGACGATTCTGGAACAGCCAAAGCAAATCCATTCACGGCAGCCAATTCTGGCCAATGGTTCTTCTATGCCGACAACGGAGTCTACGATATAAAGTTTAGCGGCGGAGGAATTGCTTCTCCTTTTACTATTGGGGGGCGGTCTCTATGGAATCCAGCATCGGCTGGAGTAATTGTCGTAGACGGTATTCAGTATAAATCAATCGCTGCCGCTTACGCGGCTGGACCGTCTACGGGAGTAACGATCTATGTTCCAAAGACCTATACGACGTTATTCCCAACAGAGTCAGCGCAGGTATCTCTTGTGGCTGGTAAGCCATTCAATCTAAGCTGTGAAGCTGGAGTTATAATTGGGTGGAACATTGCAGGTTATCTGTTTGACTTGGGGGCAACGACAGTAACTGAATTTGTCAATATTAGTAATTGTACCTTTTCTATTGGCTCTACAGCTACAGGTTGGTTACAAGGGGGACGGACAAGCCAGAACTCAGATCCTACAAAATTGATCTACGGATGGTCTATCACTAACGTCCAGGTGATTGGACCCGGAGAGACAGTGGTTGGGAAGATTGGCATGGTCGTCACTGGATTCGTTGGGTTAACGATGACCAACTTTACCCTCCAGTTCTTTGAGCAAACAGCGATTTTTGATCGTTGCGCCATCATAACCGGGAATCACGTTCGATTCCAAGGATACAAGTTTGGTCCTCTGATTACGAGACAGGCTGGCACTGGAACAGCAGCTACATACACTTGCTCGCAGTGCGTATTTACGACCCCAGAGTTTCTTGGACCTACCACGGGAACGCTGAACTATGGGGTGACGGTTGACCATGGTGGAGTTACGTTCATTGGAGCAATCTATGAGTCTAGTCAAGCAGGTAATCAGGCGTTTCTACACCAAACACTTTACGCTCGTGGATTTCGAGAATTTAGCGGGTTCATTTCTTCCGATGGGACTAATGTCGCCTACGTGATGGTATGGGACACTGCCATAACAGATTTAGCTTTTTTTGGAACGCAGGGTCCCAATAGCCCAATCTGCATAGGCGTTCCTGGTGCGTGTGCCGGCAATGCAGATACGGTCAACGGCAATCCAGTCGTTTGTCAGGGCTGCTCGGCTACTTTGGCGGCATCCTTCTTCGCACTCGGTGATGGCAATGCCGTTGTCTTTGGCGCATCGGTGGCAGATGGAAGTTTGACAAGTGGGCATACATCTATCGGGCCAGTCAAGTTCAAGTTCAGCAGCACATCGGTCAACACAGCAACTTGGCCGGATGCTAGTGGAACCATCGCCTATGTGATTACGGCAACCTCCAGTGCCTATGGAGGGGCACCATTGACCGCAGGCACATGTACAGGAGGATCAACTTCAACACCGGGGGCGACTACTGCGATGGTCGCTACAGCATCTCCTGTGACTTATCCAGGGGATGGGATTTACTGGGTAGCTTATGTTGGCAGCGCGGATAATACTACCGTGAAGGTTTGCTCTACTTTCACTTCTCTCACCCCAACATCGAGCACTTATAATATCCGGATAGTAAAATAAGTGTTATGTCTTATACGCACACCACATGGGTTCAGCTTCGTCAGCAACTCGCCGCAAGGTTGGCGGATATCAATAATGTTTTCTGGCTAGATGACGAACTTAAGGGATTGATTATAGAAGCCGTGAGGACTTTTGGTATTTTGTCGGGTTTTTGGCGTGAACGAGGTACCTTCAACACTGTTTCAGGAACAGTATTTTATGATTTGCCAACTAATTTGACGTCAGGATTACTAAATTATACTGTAACAGATAGAGATGTAATTAAATCTCTACAATATAATCTACTGGAGTCCGTGTCAAGCCAGTCGTCATGGTCGGGGACGGAGATGTTTACTTTTGATGATTTGGTTAGGGCTGTTGAGAGAAGAACTAACCAATTCCTGCAAGATACTGGAATCATCGTGACTCGCACAACTCCTGCCGTTGCACCACCTCCGATTGGACGAGTTAACTTGTCAGATGACATCATTGACGTTCGTCGAGTAGTTTGGGTTGACTCCTATGGACGCTATTATCCATTATGGAGAGAAGACGAATTTGCAATGACGGCCTATGATCTTAATTGGGCTATTAATCCTGGCACTCCATTATGCTACTCAATAATGGCTACGCAGCCCGTTCAAATTCAGTTAGGACCAGTTCCTATTGTTTCAGCTTCTTTGGAATTGCTTAGCGTAAATACTCAACCTTCATTAGATCCGAGTAGTGCTGCTACTATATTGAATTTATTTGACGACCTTACCTGGATTATAAAATGGGGCGCATTAGCGGACTTATTGGGAATTGATGGGGCCGCAAGAGATATGAGTAGAGCTAAGTTCTGTGAGCAACGTTATCAGCAAGGTGTTCAACTTACTAGAATGCTAAGCTGTGTGATTCAAATTCAGATTAATGGAGTTCCTGTTCAGCCTAATACAGTATTTGATTTAGATGCAGCTGATCCTAATTGGCAGAATAAGAGTGGTACGCCAAGGGACATTGGGATTGCTGGTTGGAATCAAATTTGTGTTAGTCCCATTCCTGATGGAGTATACTCTCTTACTTTTGACGTAGCTAGGAAAGCGCCTATTCCTGTTAATGACAGTGCGTTTGTGCAGTTAGGACGAGAACAGATAGATATGATTCTAGATTATGCAGAACATCTTGCATTATTCAAAGTTGGTGGGGCAGAGTTTGCTGCTACTGCAAGACAGGCAGAGAATTTTCTATTGCAATCAATTAGCTACAATCAGAGACTAAGTGCATCAGCACGTTATATCATCACGCCAAAAGAATATAGTACACGTGAGGAACAATTTAGGCCACGTCGTATGAATGCAAACGCATTTGGTCCTGGAGTAGTGAATGCCTGAAGCAGAAAAATACGATCGGGATCTTCAGCGTTTCTTGTGTCTTGGCCTTGACCTTAATAGGCCTGTAGACGCAGTACGTCCAGGTAGATTTCCATTCCTGAAGAATCTGCGCTCTTATCAGGGCGAGCGCATTGATCCTCGCCCTGGACTTACCAAACTTGGAACTAATGGAATAGTAATTTCTGGTGCTACCCCAGTCCATTCAATGCGTCGGTTAAATGATCCACTCGCGGCAGACCATACACGTATTATTGGAACTGGGCAAGCGCTAGCTTATGGTAAAGTAGATCCATTTACGCAAGTAACATATGCAGGTGGGAATGCTGGATTCTCTGGTAATCCCCTTGCGCTAGTTCAGTACCGCCCAGAAGCATCTCCAAGATCGTGGATGTACATTGGAGATTCCGCGCCGACTGTTGGGGCGGGGGTAGCTGCTGGTACTTTAGCTACTACGTTGAAGAAGATTCGTATTAGCGGAGAGATGCATCAGTTTGGTTTGCCTACTCCAGTTTTGCCCACTCCGAACTTGTGGGAGACTGCGGTAGTATTAAGTGTTCCCTCGTATAAGTACACTGACCCTGACCTAGATTTTGAGTATGCTAATAATGCGGCACTGCAGGCTGATTGGATTGGTGTTTATGTTCCAACTGGTGCTTCTGTACTTCCTATTTTAGTAGCTCCAGCAAGAGTTGCTACAACTATCCAAGCGGCTGCGGGTACTCCTGATGGTATTCTATTTGATGTTGGTACTACTGGATGGGCATGTGTTAGACCTGCATCAACTGCACAAATGGGACGGGGTGTAATTCTTCGTATTAATTCGGGCGGTGGGACTGATGAACGGACTATAATTCAAGAGATACACCCAGTTTCTACAGCTACTACAATAGGTTCCATTATTTATGATACTGGAACAACTGGTTTATGCTCAATTGTTTTGACTACTCCAGTTGAACAAGTTGATGTAAATGCAATGCTGTTGAACTCTACCTTAGTAACAGGACCAACAACAGGTCAATATTCTAGGATATTATCAGTTAATCGGGGCTCGGACGGAACTGTATCTCTTAGATGTTCAACAGTTGGGACTTGGGTAGCAGGGCATTCTGTTCAGCTTGTTGCTTCCTTTCGTGCATATTTTGCCAATAATCATGTTGGTGGGGAAGCAATTGGAGCCAATGCCGCTACATTCTCCTGCGCTGTAGGAACAACCACCTTAACAAGAACAGCAGCATTTGACTTCTCAATTATAGAAACTGGAGTTCCAGTAGGACCTGATGATTACATACACATCTCACTTCGCGCTGATGTTCCATCTAGCATTTCTGAGGGTAAGATATTATTCGACGTGGATCTTACGACTAATGACTTCACGCGTAATTTTTACTATAAGGCGTTTAGGTCTAACGATCTCACGCCGTCTGCGCGAAACTTGCAGACATTGGTGACTACCGGCCCTACCGTTGTAGCAAGAGAGATTATTGATACGTCATTAACTCAGGATGAATTTGCTCCTATAACTCTCTCACCTTATCAGGATATAGTAGAGACTCCTGTTGATACTACAGATTCTACCAGCCAGCAATTAGATTTGGGTGACGTGCAGTGGACGGAATTGGTATTCAAAGTTTCTGATTTGATTAGGGTTGGAACTGACTTTACACGTACACTAGCTAACATCGCGTCAATACGACTTCTATTGACGACGACTGCAACAGTAAACTTAGCAATTGATGACATTTGGATTGGTGGAGGTTATGGTCCTGATGTGGTCGAGCCTACCGGGTCACCATACATATATCGCTATCGGGCGCGTTCTAGCCAATCAGGCGCTAGAAGTAATGCATCGCCTCCATTTCGCGGCGGCGTATCGCCACGTCGCCAACGTGTAAGCATTACGCCCCCCGCATACGCATTAGCCCCAGCATCGGAAGCGGACGTGTTAGATATTGAACGTTTGGGCGGGGAAATCCCAACGTGGCATTATATTGGTACAGTGCCTAATGATGGTACAACGGCATGGATAGATAAAATGTCAGATGATATTGTTGCAGGATTGCCGAATCTCGGAGATGCATCATTTCAACCCTGGCTAACCATTGGGCTACCTGCTACGGGTAACACAACAGCAGTATCTGGAACTACTGTTAATGGAACTGGATTCAATACTGCTTGGGCACAAGGGACTGTATTACAAGTTAATGGAATTGCCTGCAACCTTTACCGGGTCATTTCTACTACGCGCTTGGAGGTTTATCAAAATCTAGGCACTATGACTGTGGTGCCGTGGGTGGTAGCTGAACCACAATTAGTAAGTCAACCACTTCCGTGCTTATGGATGTCGGAGGAGGATAATGTCTGGATGGGGTGTGGTGATCTTACTAATCCTGGTAGATTATACTGGTGTCAGCCAGGAACAGAGGGCATGAAAGAGAGAAATTGGAAGGATATTACTTCCCCTTCTGAACCACTGATGAATGGTGTCCATTATAATGGTAGGGATTATGTATGGTCAACCGAGAGAATGTTTCAATTACTCTCACGTCGTCTATCAGATGGGTCATTCACTTATGAAGCTCAGGAAATTCCTAATGGTAAAGGATTGTTTGCACGGTGGGCAATTACTTTAATTCCAGGCTCCGAGATTCAGTATTTAGCCAAAGATGGAATCTACACTACTGGAGGTGGAAGTCCTCGTTCACTAACGGATGAGTGGTTATACCCACTATTTCCTAAGGAGACACAAGCGGGAACTGCGACTAATGGTGTTCGTGCCCCGAACATTTCGGCAACTAACCAAGAGAGATTGAGATTAAATTTCTGCGCTGGATTTCTTTATTTTGACTATCTTGACGCCTCTAACAACCCTGGAACTTTATTATATGTACCAGAATCTGATGGTTGGTTCTACGACGTGTTTAGTACAGCAGCCGTATTCCATTATGGGGACGAAGGTCAGAATGTAAGAGCCATCTTCGTTGGGGATGCTTCTGGCGGGACTGGCAAAGTATACCAACTTACCGGAAATAGTGACGATGGAACTGCTATTGCTTGTGAAGGTTTAACTCCAAGTAGAGATCAAGGTGATGCGCGACTAAACAAGTATTATGGCGACATAATGATTGATTCTGATTGCAATGGAGTTTCTGTTACTTGGACTCCAGGAATCAACAATAATTCTAGCACTTTCACCCCTAAAGTGCTAAGTCATACGGGACGAGATCAAATTGCAGTTCCCCTTGGAACAACTTGGAAGACAGGTAGGAATATCTCTGCACGTTTCTCATTTAGTATAAGTACAGCAAATAAGCCATTACTTTACATCTGGGAACCACGATGGACATTTGAAAGTGCTCCCATTAAGGCTATTGCTTGGGAGATTTCTCCTTCAACGTTGGGAATGGAGAACTTCAAACACTTTGGTATGGTTCGTATTACACGTATATCCTCAGTGGCTACTCCGCTGGTGGTAACGGTTGATGGGGTAGTCCAAGCTGCAGTGAATATCCCATCTAGTGGTGGAATATATGCTACTTACGTATTCAGACTTCCCGTCTATAAAGGTAAACTATTTCAATTACGTATAGCTCCCACAGATAATCTAACTGAGTGGAGACTAGATGGTAGAGATAGTTACCTTGAGGTTAAGCAGTGGGGAAGTGATGGACCCTATCATAAGATGCGTATGTTTAGTGACTTCAGTATGATTGAGGGCTAATGGGACAATATAGACCATCCTTCAATGATCTAACTAGCCTCGACAAGAAAAAAGTAGACGTCGAGCAGCTAGAGCGCGTCTTTAGAATAGTATTCGACCGTCTATATGAAACTCCCACAAGCATTGAGCAGGCAATCTTAGAAGCTGAGAAGAAACTTCCTTCTCTAATTAGAGAAAATGCTGAAGTTATCCAACGAAGTCTTCAGGCTGATGGTAATGCGCCACTTAATCTAACTTCGCTTCCAGGTATTCCTGCGCAGGTAAGTCAGATTATACAGGATACTCATGCTAATCGAATAGCTCTTTACCCAGCAGCTAACTACCCCAATACAGTTTTCTGGGAAACTGATAGATTAGTTCTGTATGTATCTGAAGCTGGAACGTGGAAGTACGTTTCTGGAGTTAACGTTAATACTTTTTCTAATCGTCCAGCTGATCTAGGGACAGGTGATGTAGGATTTCAGTTCTATGCATCAGATTTTACTGTTGGTTGGAGATGGAGTGGCACCGCATTTGAGTATAGATATGGAATTTATGAAAGAACTCAAGCTCAACTAGCTGCGTTGGCTGCGTTGCTGGCCGCAAGTGATGTTGGATTTCTCGTGGATGTTACAGATTATGAGCACATACTAAAGTGGACTGGTACAGCTTGGAGTTTTCAGGCTGGTGATGGTTCTGGTCATGTCGTGATGGGTAAGCCAGATGGTTCTGCACCTAATGGTGGTGTGTGGGGATTATGTGATGGGACGGCTTATACTGTACTTAATGGTGTTGGAACTACTAGTAACTTAACTACACAGAATCTAACCGGTGAGGTGTTCCTAAAGGGTGCAACTGCTGTTGCTGGACAGCAGGCAGCAGTACGAGCAACTTGGGAAGTAGCTGCAATTACAGACAACGCCAGTGCAGGTACTCCAGCAGGATCTATTGGAAACAACGATTCAAGCGTGGCAGTGCAATCTGGAGCGGGCACAACAGTAGCGGCTGACCCACACTCCCACTCATTCACAGGTAGTGCAATGGGAAATCATCAGCATGCATTAAGTGATGCCAATGCACAACTAAAGGTTCCAAGTGAAGCAAATGGTGGTTTACCGCTACGGATAAGTACAGTTTGGTATATAAGGAGATAGTTTAATGGAAGTTAAGGTTCTTGGTCCTAACGAATATGATGCTCTCAAAGAAACTCCTTCTGGGGAGGTTTTTACTCCAGATAATTGCATTGCTCTTGTAGCAATTGAGGGTGAAGAAGTAGTAGGCCGAATGACTTTAATGAACCTCATACATCTTGAGGGTTCGTGGATTAAGGACGGCCATAGGAATAGCCAGACATTACGCGCCCTTGAGCAAGCAATCTATGCTGAGGCTAAGCGTTTAGGGCTAACTTATATTCACTCATATGCTCCTACACCTGCGCACGAAACAATGCTGCAGCGTTCTGGTTGGAGTCGTATGCCATTAAGTGTTTGGGTTAAGGATCTACAGGAGGTCTAATGCCAGCTTTACCTGCAATAATCGGAGCCGCTGGTAGTATCTTTGGTGGTTTAGCTGCTAAAAAAGGTGGTCTTGGTGGACCTTCTCCTGAGACTAGTGCCTTAAATGAGCAGCAACTTGCCAATCTCAAATTAAGCAAGGATTGGGCAACTGATCTTTTCCCCCAGGGAAAATCTCTACTTGACCTCTCTAGATCAACGTATCAAGTCCCATTGAACTACTGGACAGGTCTTGCAGGAGGTAGCCGACAAGGCGCCACGTCAATATTAGCTCCTGAGATTCAACGTATTCAAGAGGGTGAACAAGCCTCCAATCAAGCGGCATCGAATATGTTTTCCCGCAGTGGTGGTTCGTCCACTTATATGCTTGATTCAATGTTTGCTCCACAAAGAGCTATTACAAGTATGCTGCAAACTGTAAGACCCCAAGCTATGAAGAGTTTGGCTGATCTGGCAGGGCAGTTTGCTAATACTGGTGAAGGACTTACACGTGATGCTTCTAGTCTATTGAGTAGCACTACTGCTGGCACGTCGTCAATGTCACGCACTTTAATGGAACAGGAAGAAATGAGACGGAAGGCTCAAACGGATATGGGTAAGTCTATTGGCGGCATCCTAGCAGATATTGTTAGGGGAATTACTACTGGTAAAGATAAGAATAAAGGCGTGTGGGTGTAGGAGGATAAATGGGCGCATTTGCTAGTGGATTGCTCGGGTCATATTCCGAAAGACTGCATGAGCATAATCTCCTTGATTTAGAGGACGAGATGAAGCGTCGTAAGATGCTTGCTGATACCCTTATTCGAAGAATTTCTGACCCTGAAGAACGCCCTGAAGCAAAAGAAGAATATGAGCAAAAACTACAAATCCTTCTAAGCACTCCTGGATCTAAATCACTGCCAAAGGGGCTAGACCAATTTTCTATTAATATAAAACCACAGGAAGGTAAGAGTCTGGCGAAAGCACCAGCCCAACCTGGAACTACACCAACTTTACCTAATATTCCTGGGGAAGCCCAAGGGTCAGCGGGAGCAGTATCTTCTTCTGCGCCGTCTCCAGGTGCAGGGTTAGGGATGCCGAGACTTCCAGAACCACCTTCTGAAGTCCCACGTAAATTTAGTCCAGCTGAAATGGGTCAAATGGCAGCAGCAGAAGCCTTGCCTAGATTGGAGCAAGCAAATAGACTTAAACTAGAGCAATCTGAAAATCAAGCTGAAGTACCAATAAATCTGGCACGTGACCTGTCAAAAGAAACGGGCATGTCTATCATGCAGGCCTATTTATTTTTGAAAGGCAAAACTGGTGCAGTCGCTGCGCCTAATGTTTTACTTAAGGATGGTACTATTAGTGGTTCCACTAGGGTAATTAATCCTGGGGATACTGCTAGATATTTCAAAGATGGCAAAGAAATTACTAATCTAGTAGTGAAAGAAGCTGGGTTGTCGAGTCCTCCAGGTGATAAGCCTGTAGTTGTTGGGGGAGAAGCTAGAGGAGTTGTAATTAATGGTAAGACTTGGTATGGCAGTGAAGAGAATATCCCTGAAGAAGTTAAACGTGCATTAGAAGCATTAAAGGCGCCTCCAGCTGATAAAGTAACTACTCGTACACAATATTTAGATACAGGAACTGAAAAAAGAAAAGTTACTACTAGTTCACGTACTTCAACTGTTGGTAGTAAGAAGGGACCTGTTAAAACTGAACCACCTCCTGGGATTACCAGTGGTCCTACTTCTTTGAGATCACCCGACGTGATTAAGAAGACTTATCCACTAACTTCATCCACAAGAACTAGAATGGAGACTGCTCCTAAAGTTATTTTTCTTGTTAATGAAGCTGACGAGATGGTTGATAAAATTGCATCAGATTTGGGTCCGGGTGAAGGTCGTTGGAGTAAATTCTGGGCTGGTGATGTTGGTGCAGAAAAGCCAGAATGGACCCGTTTCAAAACAAACACCAAATTTCTTTCAACGCTGCTTATGAATATGCACGTTGGTGCTCGCGGCTCTCAGAAATTGATGGAGCATTTCCAAGAACTTTATGATGCCGGCAAACAATCACCAGCAAATTTGAAAGCCGCATTTGCTGCAACTAGGCGCTATGCTGAATTTGTTGCAAAAAATCCTGATGCTGACCCGACTGATTTCTTAGATAAGGAGAAGTCACAAGCTAAAACTTTACTTACCCCAGAAAAACTTGAACGTGCTTTGCAAGCATTTAATGAAAGCCTTCCTAAAGGGGAACCTCGGTGGACCCTTACAAGGTTTAAGAATGATGCTATAGCTAAAGGGTATTACAAGGAAAAATAATGTCGTCCCCTAATTTTGCACTGCTTAGTAAACAGATAGAATCCGCACCCACTAAGACCAGACCTCCTGGTAGTGGACCTGATTTTGAGGAGCTTATTAAAGAAATTGAAAAGGAGCCAAGATCAGTAGGCGGATTTATCTCCAACGTAGGAACAAGTGGTATTAATTTTGCAGATAGTATTTATCAGTTGCTTAGGCATCCAATTGATACTGCTAAGGGAGTGGGCAAATTAGCTGTTGGCTTGGGGGAGAAAGCAATCTCACCTATTCTAACTGATCCTGATAATCCGACAGAAACTGAAGGTACTCAAATGGTGGATGCTTTGTTCAAGCACATGAGTGATAGATTTGGGGGAATTGAAAACCTCAAGAAAACTGCTTATGAAGATCCTATTGGTTTAGCAGCAGACTTTTCAGGTTTAATTAGTGGTGGGGGATCTCTAATTTCAAGGTCGGCTAGTCTTAGCAAGGTTGGTTCAGTAGTGTCTAAGGTAGGTACGTATAGTGATCCTATCCAGTTAGCAGTTCGAGGCACGGGTCAGGTTTTACGAGGCGCTGGTAGGGTTACTGGTGAAACAGTGGGTTTGGGTACTGCCGCACGTCAAGCATTTGCTAAGCATAGTGCTGACTTTACTAACGCGCTGAGAGGTAAAACTAAAGAGAAAGATATTCTTGAAACTGCTAAGAATGCATATTCTGCGGTTGCTAAGCAACGAAAAATTGATTATGAGTCTGGTTTAGGTACACTAGCTGGAGAAGTAGATAAGGTTCCTTCTCAGCGTGCGTTGGCTGATTCTTTTGGGAAGCATAAGATTAGTATTAGGGTATCTATGCCAGCTACAGATGAGGCTTCTATAGTAGGCGGTATTAAAATTAAGACAGTTAAACTCACTGACCCCGAAGATATATTTAACTTTATTGTTGAAAAGAAATTACCGGGGGGTATGGAATTACCTGCAAAGGCAAGCATTCGACCTTACTTCAAAGATTCCTCAATTCGCCACAGTGGATCAGATATGAGCCGAGTTAATGACGTGTTTAATGATATGCTCGATTGGAAATCTATGGACGCTAAGGATGCTGATAGGCTACGTCAAGGAATCCATGATCGTATTCCTCGACGTGAAGTCGAAGGAGCAGTACCTGTAGAAAATGCCGCTGCGGACATCACCAAAACCGTTCATAATGTATTAGAAGATTCTATAATGTCGGATGTTCCAGGATATTCTGATTTGGTACGGAGGTATAGGGAGTCTACTAAATTTCTTAGTGAGGTTAAGGATGATCTTTTAGGTCGATCAGATGGTGTAACATTTAAGAGATTACAGAATGCTGCTAAAGAGGATTCTGCTTATCAACAAATGTTAGAAGAGGCATTTACTACTAGGGCAGGCTCCAAATTAAGGGATCAGCTTGGTGGGTATGCTATGAAACAAATCAAACCTAAGTTTGCACATTTTGGATATGCTAGTATGCCTATTATGTATGCTATTATTCATGGTATTAACCCTGTTGTGTTAGCTTCCCTTGCCTTAACCTCACCTCGTATTTTAGGGGAAGTGGGTAGTCTGGTTGGTAAGACTTCCCGCGCAGTAAAGCCAGTAGTAAGTAAAGTAACAGCAGGAAAATACAGACCCCTAACTTATGTACCACCACCTCCTGAGGAACCAAAGTAATGGACATATACGAGCAATTGCGTCGTGATGAAGGCTTAAGGTTGAAACCATACCTTGACAGTGTGGGGAAAATGACTATCGGAGTGGGTAGAAATCTAACAGATAAAGGTATAACACAAGCTGAAGCTGATAGATTTTTATTTAACGACGTTGATGAAGTTTATGCAGGCCTTGAAGACGCGGGCTACGTTGGTGGGGTAAATGATGCACGTTATTATGTTCTTGTAAATATGGCCTTTAATATGGGTATTAATGGACTATTAGCATTTAAGAGAATGCTAGCAGCGTACAGGATAAGAGATTGGGAGACTGCTGCTACTGAAATGCTTGATAGTAAGTGGGCTACTCAAGTAGGCGCACGATCTGAGCGCCTGGCCCTGCAAATGAGGATGGGAGAATGGGTTTAATAAATCTTGACGCTATCGAAAAAGCTGGTAAAATGCTGCAGGAAAGAATTGATGTAGTTCCAGCTGCACAGGTAGCTAGAATTGCATCTAATTTAGAATTGATACTCTCAAACTTAGCTTCAATCACTTATGGATTACGATTGCTAGTAGATAAAGCTGTAAAGTTCTTTGATAAGGAGAATCAATAATGGGAAAATTTCTAGCATTGTTTCAGCTAATCCCAGTAATAATTAAAGCTGTCATTCAAATAGAGGAGTCTATTCCGTTATCCGGTGTCGGAGTGACTAAGATAGATTTGTTGGTAAATATCCTTAAGGCATTCTATGATGCCGAGGAGAGTATTCGTAAGGAATTTCCCTGGGATAAACTAAAATCCATAATTATGTCAGCTGTGAGTATAATTGTAACAGCTTTCAAATCCCTTGGAATTTTTAAGGGTAAGGAAACCGAATGATAGCCATGCTAATGTTTCTTTCCGATGCAGTTCCAGTAGCTGCGCCTCCTGAAGTAGCTAATCAGCTATCATTTGGTGTGATTGCTGTATGGCTATTGCAAGAGATGAAGAAGTCTAATCTTCCTATGTTTGCTTGGGTGAAATCTTCTAGTGATAGGATTAACCAATTTCTTAGTGCATTAAGCGCTATATTGGTTACAGGTGGTGTCCATTTCACTTACCACCAAGACGGTGACCAATTAATTATAACAGGCCTGATGGCATCATTTATGCATTATACTGCTGCTTTCATTCAGCAAGGTGCGTGGCAGGAAATGGTATATCGTCTAGCATTCAAATTGCCTGCTGACTTAATGACTACTCGTGTCACGCCCTCAACAACCATTACTATTCCTGTTGTTAAGGCTGAGGAAACAAAGGTCAATCCATGAACGAACAAGATGCAATTAGTCTACGTCACTATCTTGAAGACAAACTCAAGGTCTACATCAATCATCACGCGGAGGTCCATAAGTTAATTGATAAGGCTCTTGGAGAAGACAAGCAAACTATGAACCAACGTCTTGAAGGAATGAATGAATTTAGGGCGCAATTGAATGGTCAAGCGGCCACGTTTGTAACCAAAGATGAGGTTCGCCCACTTCAGCAGTTTGTAGATCGTTTCATTGGTATTGTTATAGGGGTTACTGTGCTAAATACCCTTATAACATATTTAATTGTAAAAGTTCTAACAAAATGAGGCATTAAAGTAAGCCTCATATTCAGGACTACCAACCTCAAAGCCGTATTTATTCTTAAAATAAGTTCTATTTTTGTCTGCCTGTTGTTGTATTCTCTTTACTTCTTCCACGCTAGCGTTCTTTAGCGTGCCTGACGCATAATGATAGAAGGGCAAATTGATACACTTTGCCACTATACCGAGCTTATGCATCCTACAGTGGTAGTCTGAGTCCTCACAGTATGCGCCCCTGAATTTCTCGTCGAATGGGCCTACCTTGTGGTAAACTTCACGCCTAATTAAGAAACAGCTGAAGTCAGGATGGGGGCGCGACTTAAATACATCCTTAGTCCAATTGAAATCTTCAATTGGCTCGTTCTGACCAACAGCAGTAACGAATCCTCCTCCATCTTGTAAGAGCGTGGAGTACGTTGAGGGTAGTAATTCTACGTCATTATTAACTACCAAACAGTACGAGTTACGTAGGAATACGTGCTGAAGTCCGTGATTCCAAGACTCTGCTACTGATAAGGGTGGACGCTGGAAACTTATTTGTAAATCATTCTGTGTCTGCAACCATTGTCCTGTTCCATCATTTGAATCATTATCTATAACTAAGATGGACGTAGCAATATCCTGCGCCCTGAAGGAAGTTATTGCCTTACGTGTTAGGTGTAGACCATTACGTAATGGGCAAAGTATGTAATTCATACTTCCTTCTTTCCATTAACTATAAAATAATTCTTATGGCACTTCCAGGCCTGAGTTTTTGTTTTTACAAAATGATCTATAGTTAGGACATTATCCACAAGTTTCCATTCAGCTCCGCAAGAGCATGGTGTAACCAAAGCAGTTCTTACTAATACTTTTAAGTGCCTGTTTTTTCCTGTCGGGTAATGTATATAGGCTTTTTTACTTAATTTCTTTAAGGTCATTTCATTCCTCTTTAATCATTTCAATTCCACAAATCCACCAATCCTGTGCAATATCAGCACCTTCTATTGTTCGTCCGCTGAACAGTTTTGGCTTTGCATTTAATACCTTCCCAACATAAGCCTTCAATGACGTCGTATCATACCCCCACTTATGCCTATCTGCTTCATCTCCCTGATAAGCGCCATAAACGTTAACCATAAACGTAAAGTCGTCTATCTCATGTACTAACCAGCGCTGAGCTATACGACGTAATTCAGGTACAAATATTAGCAAAGAACCTCCCTTTGCTAAAATGCGCCACGCTTCTTTTAGAACTCCATCAGCCTCACCGCAACCGAAATGCTCTAAGACATGGTGTAGCACAATAATTTCGGCAGCTCCATCGCCGAACATTGGCATTGAACTTATATCACATACAACGTCTGGGTCATGCGTATTCTGCACGTCTACGTTTATCCAGCCTTCTCCGAATTTTCGTTGTCCGCTTCCTAGATTTAACCTCATGGTTTTTCTCCAATGCATTTATGTCCTGGAAGTTGATGACAATCGCACATATCGCAGTAAGGTACCTCAATCCCTTCAGCGGCAGCTTCTAGGGCTTCAGCCCTATCTTTACCTACCAACTTTATAAGTTCTTCTGCAGTTAATTGTTTTATAAGTCTCATAATTTAGCCGCCTTAACTAACTTTACTAAAACTCCGCTCCCTTCAAATGGAGCCTCTGATTTGAAAAATGCCATACTTTTTATGTTCCACCCTTTCAAAAGTAAATTAACTTCCTCCCCTGACTTCAAGCGTAACCCGTTGTCAATTGGGTCGTGGTGAATTGGGTATACACTTGGAGCTTCTAGCCACATTATCCCCCCCTCTCTAAGTACACCATGACAATTATCCATTACTAACTTTGGATTCTCCACATGCTCAATCATGGACGTGCAAAAGATTATATCCCAGGCGTGGGTATAGGGCAATCCAACCTCGGCATTCCATTCTTCATGTGTTAAACCTTTAGGGAGATTATGAGTTTCTTTCTTCAAATCTACGTTAAGGATAGTACAACCTCTTTCTAGTAGAGGCTTAAGAATATTATTCCAAATCCAATGCTGATCGTCGTGGTAGTGTTCCCACGTGTTTGACCCAACGTTCAAAACAAACTTACCCTGAACGTTGGAAAGTAAACTGCCTAATAGAATAGAAGTTTCAGGAAACACGAATAGCCTCCCATAAAGGAATTAAAACCGATTCCTTTCCGGTTTCAGGATCGCTGAATCCTCCTGGTAGGTGAAGGGCGCATGGCCATGATTCCGTATGTGGATTGTATACTCTCCCCTGTTTAATTTCTAATTGTTTCAGTTCAAAGTAATTTGGTTCATTCACTCCGTGCCTTGATACCGAAGCCGTTTGGAATATATTACAGTTTACGTCCAAAAGAAATTCACTTTTGTTTAGCACGTTGTCTGCCCAGGCACGTTGAAGCCATCCCTGATCGTGATTTTCTTCTGGAAGATTCTCATAAATAGGACGAAGTTTGTCCCAGAGGTCTATCATGTAGGCTATTTCCCCCATAAATTGGCCCGCGCCAAGGTAACGCCAGGGATGGCCGGGGTCAGGGAATGTAATACCTAGTTCTCTGAAAGGGTAAGGTTGGTCCTCGCACGAAATCAAATATGGTGGGCGTCCTAAATTATCATATTTATCCTCTATTTCTATAGTATTTGCTAAGAAAAAACTATCTCGGCCGTCAGTATAAAAGCAGTAAATATAACCATCCTTTAACCACTGTTTAGCAGCTTTGCAGAATTCAGTTATTTTAATTTGCATCCAATCTATATAACTCCCACCTATTCCATAAGGCTGAAGGTTAATCCCATGAACTTTTGCTGATGCGTCTAATAATTTTAACATGCGTCGATTAGGAGCAACACAGGCTGTAGTATAGATAATCTTCATGGTTTAACCTTTACTAACAAAGAACCGCTCTTTGCTAACGTGTACCAGTTAGGAGTAAATACATTCACGCTTTGCACTACTACTGGATATTCTGGTAATGTATAATCATGGAAGCAAGCTAGCCCACCCTTAACTAAAAGAGGAAGGAACTTAGCACAATCAACGTCTACACCCCCTTCAGTGTGGTCGCCGTCTATGAATATTAGTGAGAATTTCATGTGTTCTATAAGAGCATCACATGAAGGTATCGGCAGCAAGTTACATTTATGGGGAAGATTAATTGTGTTTTTAATGAGCTCAGCCCTGCTAATAACATCCACCTTTCGCTCGGTATATCTATAATGATTCTGTACTAATCCATCAACAGAGCCACCATTGTGTAACCAAGAAGGTTCAATCATCACAACTGGCGCGTGTTGAGCTAGAAGGATAGTAGACTTCCCTTGAAAGGAACCAATCTCAAGGAATGACAAGTTTATGGGCGCAGCGAGGGCAGCACAATCCCATAGAAGCCTCCCATCCTCAATTGGTAAGTGTCCAGGAACTTGAGCCTTAGCCCAAACTTCATCGAAGGTCATTTGTTGCTCCTTTGTCCCATACTTGACTCGTACTGTTTGGCTATTGCTGAAGTGGGGTAAGCTATTCCTAACTTCAACCTAACTTCGTGTTCAATTTCGTCTCTTAACCTACATAACTTCTCTGCAGACAGGTAGTCAGTCCAAACAAAAGACTTATAGTCTCCTGGTTTGCCTTTGTAGTAAGCTGCATCCTGGAGGAAGTCTACGTCCTCACTGTACAGTCTGTCTTCATTAAACGTGTAGCAGTATGTATTTCCACCAATAGGTAGAGCATGGTCCCAATATGGCGTACCTGGATACTTGGTGATTACTGTAAGATCGAAATCGTCTGGGCGTTGTTCCAGAAGCCAATCTCTAGTATCTAGTATTGTATCTTCACTTTCCCCTGGATGGCCTGCACTCATTAGTGCCTTAACCTTCAGGCCGTGCTTGCGTGCGATATGTAACATCTTCGCGTTGTCTTCTCGTGTTGCTTTCTTATTTATATTATGGAGGATGCGTGGATTAGCCGACTCAAAACCACATAGTAACCACTCGAAGCCGGCTAGTTTAAGCGCAGCCGCCTGATCGTCATTAAATAGTTCGGCTTTGACAAAACCTCTCAGTTTCCAGGTAAATCTATACTTATCCCCTAACGCTTTAATGGCTTGCATTAGAGGAATCATTTGAGGATTGACGTTTAACTCGTCGTCGTTTAGCATCATGGCCTTTACCCCATACGTCTGGTGTAAATGCTCCATTTCAGCAATGACGTTCTCTGTTGTCCTTAACCTAATACGCCGTAGCATATATGATTCTCGTCCACCACAAAAACCACAAGCGAATGGGCAACCTAGTTGAGCTACTACGTGCATTGCCCGTTCACCTTCAATCTCGTAGTGGTAGCTATTAGGGTCTATTAGTGTGCGATCTGGCCAAGGCGAGTCAGTGAAGCCCTGCGACGTTAGCCAGTGTTCTGATTTAGGATCGTCTGCGTCTATCAAATTATCTTTGCGAGAAAACCATCCTGTGGGGCCACTTATAGCTTGATGGATAGCATTCTCTCCGTCGCCTGTGACGACTACATTATAATGTCCTAGTAATCTTGTCAAGGAGGAGCATCCTCTACCTAGCTTAGCCCTTAGACGCTCACCCTTTGTCGCAGCATTAACTAGTGTCGCGTGGGGACCACCTAAAATTACTTTTGCTTCAGGTAATACCTCCCTAATGACCTTAGTAATCTTAATAGCTGCTGGCATTTGAGGAGTTGTTGCTGTCATGGCAAAGGTGGGAAGCTCACCTTTGTTCTTAAGGATGTTACAAATTACAGGTACCTCCTGTTCATAAGTGGATACCCCAGAGAAATCCCAATGATCTACATTATGACCTGCGTTTAACAATGATGCTCCAACTTTTAATATTCCAAGAGATGGGAATACCCTCTCATCCAATAGAAATCCACTTGGAGGTGTGATTAGTATTATGTTCATTTTCTCTCAATCAGAGTATCTTTTTCCCCAAAGTAACCAAATTCAGACATTACAATAAATTTACGTTTATCCAGTGGGGTCTGCTTATCCATCTTGAGAAAGTTTAGAATAAACGATTCACTTATTCTGGGGTTAATTTCCATTAGTGTTGCTCTTGGTTGTTTCACTTCAGGTGTCAGCAGTTTTTCGATGGACCTCAACCTCACAAACACCTCCATGGTAAAACGTCACGAAAATCATCATAAATTAACCTATGTCCTTGCTTATGCATTTCCTCATCGCTGCCCCATTTTGTACTTCGACACCACTTCAAATACTCCCCAGTAGTAGCAGTGAGTCCCCCATGGTGCATACATCGCACGCCGACTAGTCTTACTTTATATCCTAGTTGATGAGCCTTGCAGCATATCCAGTAGTCATAATTGTGGTGTGGTGGGTATCTGTCGACTGGCCATCCTCCTGCGCTGTCAAGCAACTCCCGGCGTACTATTAAGCAGAACCCGTCTAACACGGCTACTTCGCATGAACCTGCGAAGCGTGTACCATGATTCTCAGCATCATCAGTATTAGACATATAATCGGCGCGGGCTAATTGCTTATAGTCATAGGGGATTTTGTAGATGTTGTCTACTCCATGATTCTTTGCGCCCCCAAACCCGACGACGCCCACGCTTTCATCTTCAAACTCCTTTACTACACGTTCCTGCCAATCACTCTCATCAATAGTCACGTCATCGTGGATAAATGCTAGTATGTCTGCGCTGCTTTTCTCGTATCCTAATTGATAGCTTTGGATTACTCCCTTGTTATGTTGTTTATTATTAATAATAGTTACTGGGTAGTTAATTCTTATTTCCACACCAATTAAGTCGGTGTCACGCATCACCGGAACTATCACTTCTAGCTTCATCAATCCTCCCTGTTCGCATATATAAGGCTTGACCATCATCATAGTTAAATATAATGTCTATAGTATCGACAGTAGCTGGTATGCCTAGTTTCTCTACCAATTCAGCTATATAGGCCAGACCAGCAACTTCCCTTTCACGTTGGATTTTATCAGCGTGAAGTTTCTGTCTAAACTTGTCTAAGAAACTCATTTTAGTCCTTCTAGTATCCAGCGTTTCCAAGGAAACCAAAGATTCTTCCAGTCAAGATGTTCTACTGAGGCTCTACAATACTCAGGTTCTGGTTTTTCTTCTAATGTCTCCAGAATAACCTCAACAAAATCCTCAGGATTATAAATAGGGCGCAGACTATTGCCTAAACCCTCCACCCTCCAATTGCTAACGCCTACTAACCAATCTTTGTTGGGAATCAATTCTGCCTGCCCACCAAATTCCCCTGTAACTACTGGCACACCACACGATAGAGATTCAACCACGGGATAGCCAAATCCCTCTCCTAATGTTGGGAGTATTGTTAGATCACACGCGCTGTAGAGATATGACATTTCAGTATCCGAATATGGCGTGTCATATGTGACTTTAATCCAGTCATAAGCGTTATAATCTGCAATTAATGCCTGAATATTCCATGCATGAGAGCGTTGTAAAACATCAACATGACACCAGAATCGTACTGCTTGATTTTGACGGTGAAGCTCTGACATCGTCGCGAATGCCAATCCCCAATCCTTCCTAACTTGATTAGTCATGCAACAGCCCACCACTACGTCGTTTTCCCCAAAACCTAATGTCATTCTTCCAGCGGTACGCCCACGTGGCTGAAAGGTACTAGTATTTATTCCATGCGGAATATAATCACTTTCAAGTATTTTTGCACCGAAATGAGTATAGGCTAATTTCCTATCGTAGCCCTTCAGTGCCGCGCTGCTTAGCACCGATAATTTCCCATTAGGTCCGTGTGAATCAATTGGGAAATATCCCCAACGGCTAAATCTGCCACTTGTTAAAAATCTATATAGGTTGACAGGCAACGCTTCCTGTCGGGGACTGCCGAACCAATGGAGTCTAGACGCATCCCAGATGCTGAAGATGATACCTTTTTCAGTGCCTGCAAAGTCTTGCCAGACGCGCTCAATTAGAGCTTCTCCCCATTGGTAGGTTTCATCGAAATTGTATTGGACGAAAGGTAATTGTCTGCTGCCATGTCCTCCCCTACCTGAAAACCCAACACGAAACTCTGGTAGAGAAGATGTTAAGCAAGATAAATCTCTACCTATCCTAGCTAAACCTGTACGTAGGTCTGGACTGTCTCCGAGGAAAAGGATTGGAGTAATCATTTTGTTTTCCTAACATATCTCGAATCAAGACATTCTTGACAACATCGTTGAGGTTTAGGAGGTCTGACAGGACGTTTCAAACAGACAATACATATTCCCTCTTTACGTGCTGCCTCACGCTCTTTAGCCATCCACTTTGCTGAGGCTTGGCTCATACTTTTCCTCTTGTAGTTGATTTGACATGCGCGTCGTAGTGAGACCTTGGATTTTCCGGGTAAAAACTTTCTAAAAATGCGTAATTACATACATTATAAAGGTGCTCAATATTTCCGTTTTTGTGGTAGGCTCTAACTTCTAGTTCCATGCGACGCATATATCGTCGTTTAGGATTCATTCTTCCGTAACGCGCTGCGCCCACAGCCAACCGATTCGCAGCCTTTTGTATGAACTCAAGAAACTTTTTCCCTTTCCCAGGATCAAGTTTCTCGGTTATTTCAGCCCATTCAAACTTCAATGTCATTTCCCCTCCAATCTCGCTTCAAGCTCCATTAAATCTTCCCCAAAGTTTGGTTCTCCTTGGTAGACAGCTAATTTCAATTGCTTTCTAATGAACTCGACTATAGCCTCAGTCTTTCGATGTGTTTCTTCATCGAATTTCATCTCTACGTAGAATGGGACTATCATACTTTTATCTCTTTCCAGTTTTTAGGGACTGTACCCCTAATAATATTAGTGCACTTTTCTGAGCAGTGCTGGAAGTCATATAACTTTTGCTCCGGGAGAAGAAATGTAATATGGAGTCCCATCGCTTCTTCTGTTTTTGATTTCAAACATCCCGGGCACATAAATAATCCCTTTCCAAGTGATACGTAGCTTCTATGAACTTCAGTTATCATTTGACTCCTTTTCGAGTAACGTATGCCTCAAGCACGTGCAACTGAACTAATCTAGTTCCAGCTTCCATGCGCTTGACTGCTACATCATATTCGTCAGGGTTTATACTCCCATTAATAAAGCGTTCAGCTGCCACAATATACTTGGCATAAACTTCTCTTAAGTCTCTCCTCAAGTCTTCCACTTCTCACCCCCAAGAAATTCAGCAGCAGCTTCTTTCTCCAGCTTATACATTAACCCCTCTTTAGACTTGTGTACTTTAACTATGCCAGCTTGAGTTAGAGTCTCTGTTATTCTATCAAGGTCAAATGCATCAAAATGAGGCCAGCCTTTTCGCAGGAGAAGCTTCCTGCTGATTTCTTCATGCTTTAGCAGTAACCTAATTACGTCACTAATCTGCTGCGATAGGGCATTAGTCCCACCCTTCAACATTACCTTTCGCATTCCAGGCACGCATTCTTGACATACCTCCATTGATTCCTCCATATGTTTTTCCTCAACTATCAGATTAGTGCTTTCTGCGAGAGATATTAACATTGCAACTTTAAGCACTTGATCGTGTATGCGTTGAAGCGTTCCAGTTGGATCTTCTTTAGACCTAAGCTCGTCTTGTAGGGCTAGATACCAAGGGGAGTATAGCTTCTTAGCTTTCTCTGTAATTAAAATCTCACCAGCTAATTTAGATATCTCAACAAGGTATTTAGAGAATGGAGACAAGTCCAGCATCTCTGCCGGTTCCATTAAGTCATTAACTTTGGAAAGGGAATCTGCTTGAACAAAAAATGTTCGGGCAACGAACCCTCCCCCGTTTGCTGACTTCGGCAATGTCTCACTTAAATTTGTCTCATTAGACGCACCTAAGACTACAAGATATGGATTAATTAAGCGCCGCTGTTCCATTGCTAGAGTATTAACCCAACCATTTTCGTGAGCATTAGTATCATACAGGTCAGTAAGACAATAGACAGCAGCAGGGTCGTCGATGATGAAAGATGCATATTCCCCTGACGCAAGAAACGCCTGTGCATAGGTGTGTATCTTACCTGTTTCACTAGTCTTAGCGACGCTTAGCTCTTTTATGACTCCTTGTATCGAGACGCGTCCGCTTATGACGCGTATTACGTCGGCTTGCTCTACTAGATTCTTAGCAATTGATACAGGGAAGCCCTTCCGTAAACCGCTGCGCCCAATTAGAAATACGTAGATATTTGGATATAGCTTGTATAGTCCGCCTTTGTTTATCCAAACATTCTTCCTCATCACGGCAGATATCGCCGTGAGGGCAGACCAGTAGATATACTGTTTAGGACTCTCAGCCTTATCTGTTGCGTCTAGGAGGTCTTGAACCCAACTCAATTTGCTACCTCACTGAATTTGTAATCCTCTAAATCTTTCAAGTTAGTCCTCCCAATTTTGAAATCTGAAGGAATGATTATACTTCCTCTCGATAATGTACATCGCGCAAAGTCAATTGGCTCTTCCATGATAGTCTTAGCACATGGACAGAATAGGTCAACTATTTCTTCTCTAACCAGCGCAGTAAATGAGTCGTGGGATTCCATACAGAAAAACCAATGTTTGCCGTAGTAGGGAATCTCTGCCCGCATACGTAACATTGCACGTTTCAGCGCGTCGGGAATAGTAGATTGTGGTATCTGCGCGTAAGCCTCCTTGAAGATATCGTCGCCCCACTTGCCTAAGAATTGCCTTGGCCGACCAAACGGATTAATAATTACCCGGTTGTTATGGCCTAGTGCGTCTTGAATCTCTTTGTAGAACACGCCGCGTATATTAGGTGAGTTCTTATGGAATAGCTCTAATGCCTTACCTGCTTTCCATTCACTTACCTGCGCAGTTATTGCTAACCTATGTTTACCCCCATCATAATTTCCCATGTGACGTGTTATTTTACCCAACTGTCTCTGCGCGGTGGTCATCTTTGTTGGTGTTAAACCTGATTCTAACCAACTACCTGTTACTCTATGAATGTCATATTCTGGTAATTTGGTCTTGTCGAACATATCGAATAGGTGCAGAGCGTATTCATCACGTGCTAGAAGAGCCACTAACCTAGCTTCTGCCTGGGATTTATCAGCTTCGATGAATACATATCCAGGATCAGGTATTAGCATGGAGCGTAGATCAGCTCCAACATCGCTGAACTTTGTGAGGGTTTGAAATGCAATTCCTTCAGCCTCTGGAGTCAGAGGTGGCTTCAGCTTGGACGTAGTGGTACGACCAGTCTCTGTTCCACAGAAGTTAAATGAAGTGAAGAGACGTTTCACATTCCCTCGGTTTAGCCTTAATATAGGTTGAAATTGTTTTCTTTATTTTTCTCAGACTTAGTACCAATTCTATAATTCTACGTTTGCGACCATCCTTGACGACGTTATTGAGTAAGCTTTGTAGGGTATCTTCTCCAACATCTTTACGTAATGGTATTTTCAGATCGTGGAATAATAGAAGTGGAACTTGCTTCGTGTTAGAGTTTACGTTTATTTCATAGCCCACAAGCTGATCCAACTCAGCCTGCTGCTCGACGTCTTTTCCTTCATACTTCTTTAGAAGATCTTTTTGCCTTGCGTCGTCCCGTAACAAACCTATTTGATCCATCTCATAGTATAGCCTGTGCATAGGCATTATGTGACTGAAGAAAAAATCCAAATATCCAAGTTCCTCCATATCCTTATAAAGCACTTCATAGGCCTCATAAGTAGTGCAGGCATCTTTGTCACAGTATGTGAACACCCGTTCAATCTTATGCTTGTGCGGGTTAAAATCTTGATACTCATCTTTGTAATATGGTTCTCTTGTCAGGATTGACGTAATGAATTGCAGCTTCTTTGGTAATTCGGGGTAAACCACACTCATTGCCGCCATCGTATCGAACCAAGGGTCTGGGCATGGTAGGTGGCATATCTTACGTAATTTCCACTGGTCAAACTTGAAATTTTGTCCTATGATTTTAGGCTTCTTGTCACCCAGGAATTCTCGAAGAAGTTTCCACATACCAACAAGATCGTGCATAGCGACGCCCAATTCATTAGTAGCCGACATCGCGTTACGTAATGGTACGCATAATGCTTCATAGGAGTTAAATGCCAACGAAATACATAGTGGGATAGTGGAAGGTGATTCAATATCTGCTGATATCTTATCTAGGTGTTGGTGGCGGTTAAGAAATCTCCAAAGGTCTAGCTCTGACCGTGCAATCCCTAATAGTCTATCGGGCAAAAGCAGTTCTTTTGTCCGTGATTCTTCAACTGCCCGTTTGAAGTCAAGACCAATGTAGGTCAAATCTTTCCAGGACATCATAGCTCCACTATCACCTTCTTCTCCATGAAGGATTGATGCTGGATGAATTGTTGGAACTACTTTTGGCAAACCGTCTAGGCTATTTAATATACTACCTCGCCACTTCTTAATCCCTGTTTGCCCCGTAAGGGTCTTTAACGCAAGATTTCCTATTGCAAGTATGCAATTGGGGTTGATCGTATGTACTTCTTCCCATAGTTGTGGGGTAAAATCTGAAATCGATTTTCCCAATTCCCCAAGACGATGAAGTTTATTTCCCGGCGGACGAATCTTTACAACGTTGGTGAGATATAATTCGTCCCTTCGCGCCCCCGCTTTATGTATTAAATCGTCAACCATACGCCCTGTTGGGCCGGCAAATGGATAACCTTTTTCCTCCTCGTGTTTACCAGGAGCTTCCCCTACAAGCATCAGTTTTGCTTGTGGATTTCCTCGACCTGCTACGTAGATCATAGTGGCCTGTAGCGCTTGAAGAACATCCAACTACTCACCACCGCGACTAATTCCCAACCATCTTTTCCCTTCTCGTTGAGCGTGTCTTCGACATCTTTTAGGTGTGGACTAACAAAACCTGCAATTTTATATTCCCACATTGGCATTTTCATAAGTCTTCTTTCTCCTTAGTCTATCTTCAATTAAATGACAATCCACGCACAAAAGAAGAACATCTTTTGTACGCTCATGACCAAACGTATTATAGTGCTTATGATGTAATTGTAAAGGACGAGTGGTACTTTTACAACGTTGACATTTTCTACCACGCTTAGCTATAACCCTTTCACGTAACCTTTTCCACTTTTTTGATGCTATATACTTACGATATTCTGGTGTTAAATCTTTATTGTCTTCCCTTAGGTCAGCTTCTTTGAAGGTGAATTTCATCTAATTATTTGGGAATAACTTCTTAAAACAATAATCACAAATTATTACATTTTCCTCTGGGTTCTTAGAAGCATTTACAGTCCCAAACATTTGCTGTGCTTCCTTGTCTGCTTCCTCATCATCCCAGCCTTTCTCGTAAGTATTTCCACAAGCCTTGCAGGTATAAGTATTACTCAAAGTAAACTCCTTGAGGAATTTCTTTCCTAATATATTCGGCGCCTGGTACTAATTCACCAGTGGAATTAGTCAAACCAGTATTTACCACCACGGCGGGACGAATCTTCCCAACGCGAAAGCCTGCTGCGTCTATTTTATTACAAAATGCTTGATCGTGCTCTTTCTCCTCAACTAAAGGACCAAATCTATCCCAGGTGCGCCATTCCATGAACCATGATTGGCTGCTTAGTGCTGAATTTGTTATCATTTTTCCACTACACTCTTGACCATCACCAAAAGCTATTTCTTTAACTTGTAATGGCTGATGGAATGGATGATTGTACCCACCAATTACTGCGAATCCTGCACGTTTAGCTTCGGGCCAAATATCAAGCAGAGCCTCTAACCAACCTGGATGGAAGTAGCAGTCGTTGTCTGTACAGTAGAGGAAATTACCTCTGTCCTTAACAGCATTAATTGCTTGGTTTCGAGTTACTCCTGCGTTCTTGGAAGGGGTGTCATTATGAATAAGATTTACTTCCCAACCCCTACTAATCATTAAATTACAGCAGGTTTCTAACAAACCAACAACCTCAAATGAACTACCATCATCAACTATCGTTAAGTCTGCCTTGACGTTAGTAGACAACATACTCATTAGAGTCTGTGTCACTAATAGTGGTCTATCACGTGTGATTAATGTTATGTTTACTTTCATTGTTTACCTTCGCAGGCTTTGGGTATACCTAAAATTGTAAGTAAATCGTCAACAAATAAATCCAATTGAGGTCCCATAACTGGACCTTTAGGAACATTTAATTGTGTTGTTTCTGGATTATTAGATGCAAATGCTCTCACGCGCATTAGAGCTTTACGCAGCTCAAATTGTTGACTAGTAGACAAGTGAATCATTTGTTTAGCCCTCTTATAGCCTCCACTGCGGCTGCGATGGCTTGGGTTTTCCTACTACCTGTAGGCCCTGTGACTGAAATTTCTATTTTCAGTGGACCATCCTTACCACGCCATATCTGGACAGCTGGTATTTTTATTTCACTTTGTGGATAATCATAAAAACAACCACCAAACTTTTTAACAGCTTTTAATCTTTTAGACATTATTTGTTCAGCCTCCGAACGATTCCATCATGGAATTTGTAGTCTCTCTCAACCCCCACGTATGAACGGCCTAAATTCTTGGCCGCCTCAAGGGTTACACCACTCCCCGCGAAAGGATCAAGGACTGTTGAATTGTCAAACGTGCATTGTTTTAGGATCTTCTCTAGTAGTCCAGTAGGTTTCTCATTAGGGTGTATTAACTTAACAGGTGGAACCACTGGATAAGTGAAGATTGACGACATCTGACGATGCTCAGACAGCGCGGGGGAACCTTTAACTGCTAATAGGATAGGCTCATAATCACGTCCATACTCCCACGAACGTAAGCCGTGACTAAACATATTAGTCTTAACCCAAATGAGGGGAAATCCTTGTACGATGAACCCAAAACGGGGTAGTTCGTTCTGGTAAATAAAGAAATCAGGTGTACTAACGAACATATATAAGAATGCATTTGGTCTTAGCAACCTATACACTTCTTTGAATACTGCAAGGGTAAGATCGTCTTTGCGAAGTTTGTCATCCTTGTAATCCATCCAAGGCGGATCAGTAATACAGGCATCGAACCTGGCACTTTCTAGGTGGGAAAGCACTTCTCCCGACTCACCCAAATAGATTTGATTCTCTGCCTTCGGCGCAATATCAGCAACCATGCGTTGCTCGATACGCTTTGCTTCTTCCTTGACTAATTTCATTGCTGTGGTTTTATCTTGGACATTGCGTAAAGAGGGGTCCTTTACGATTGCCTCTGCTAAGCGAAGGTCCTCACTTATAACACCAAGAGCCGTATTTAGTTCTTTGGCTGTGTCACGCAATGACCAGCCTTCCTTACCGCGCCCGACTGTAGCCTTACCAAATTGCCTCTGTCTTAGATCATGCAGGGCTTTCTCCATTTCCACTTCTTCATACCAGGGCATGTTGTGTCGACGTATGTTCTCATGGATATGTAACTCCAGACTTTCGTCTGCGGTTAAGTTTTTGGGAACTACTAACGCGTCAATATGTTCCCACTTTGATATCCTGTGAGCTTCGAGTCTGTGCCGACCTGCAATAAGTTTGAATCGACCACCTTCAACAGATTCGACGGTGATACGATGGAGCATCCCGTTGTCATTTATCGACGAGATTAGACCCTGAACTACGTCCTCTAACACGGGTTTAGCTGGATCAAAGTCTATTTTAGCCACTAGAATTTTTTGCTCTGTTCCTATCATTTTACTCCTTGGAATTGAGCAGGCTTCGCACCTGCTTGGCCGCAATTAGGCATCGGCTTATGCCTTACTTCTACTCCTCCTCAGAAGGAATATCTACTTCTTCTAGAAGAGTCCCGTCAATTGGAGAATACTTCATTTGGTCGTAGGTGACCGTTCCAAATTCAAGGTCGATGTCTTCATCTTCCCTGACCTCAAAGTCACCATTTGCACTGACTTTCTTTTTCATAGGTTTTCTCCTTAAGCAGCTTTGAGTGGCCTCCAATCAGCAATCTCATTGAAGTCATTGCCTTTGTTTGACTTGCTGTTCTTGATATAGGCTTCAAGTTTTTTACCGACCAACTTCTGGTCGAAATTGACTTCGAGGCCTGCCTTCACCGTTGCCCCCAAAGCAGAAACGAAGTTCTTAGCGAATCCAGGCGCATTCTCGTAATACCGAATGTTTACTGGAATTCCCTTGTAAGGGCCGTCGTTAAGAATTTTAACGGTGATTTCTGTTCCTGACACACCAGTAGAAGCAGTGATATCTTCTACTGAGCTAATTTCAACTGCATACCAGTAAGGCTTAACCAGCGTTCCTCTGAGGATGTCCTCTTCTGAAAATGTAAATCTCATTGTTTGTTTTGTCCTTTTTTGGTTTTTGGTTTGTGGTTTGTTTTCTTTCGTTACACAGTGTAACGCAGAACTTTACGCGAAAGGTTCGTTCGCGGCATAGGGAGTCTTAATGTACTTCTGGAGAATTTCATAAAAATTCTTGTTTGTCCATTCAATTACTGGTGGAAGACCCAATACAGTGCCTGCCCAATCGTCTGCACTATAGGAGGTTCTGGCTAGGAACTTAGGCGCGACATTGCTGAATGCCTCAGACTCCACGTGGAAATGATAAGCCTCATCAAACATTGTTGGTAAATATGCAGCAATTCCCTTTGCGCCTGTCATTAGTCTCCGACTAACCGTTGTAGTTCCTGCTATAATATTGTTTCTTTCAACAGAAATGACGTGAGCTTCGAGAATGACGTGGCATGGGAGTGCTTTTAGGCCTTCAACTATACGTGACAGTCCCCTAAATTCAACTCCCCAATCAGAGACGTCTGTTAGTGGAATGTTACCACGTGTTAGTCCGCCCTTATCCTTTTTCTTTGAATCTTCACCTGTTGTTGCGCCCCTAAACTTCAAACTATATTCAATACACAAATTTGCTAGTGAAGTCAGGGAGGATACAACGACAGTTCCATAGTCACATCTTTTATTAAGGTCTTCAATCTTCTTACACACCTCCCAAAAATCTGTGAATGTATCATATTCAATAGACTTGCCTGGGAAGGCTCTTACAAGGGATCTTATGCGTCCGTCACAGTCTATGAAGTAAGGTTCGGGGAAACTACCAGACGCTACAGTTTTGCCTGTCTTTGGCTCTCCCTTGAATATGCAGAACAGTCTATCACCTAATACTATATCTTTAGTGTTCATTTTGACCTTTGTTTTTCATTGCGCCGTTGGGTCATTGCTTCGATTCCTCTATGCATGCTTAAAATTGCACAGGAAAAGAAGAAAAAGGAAGAGGATAGCTGCTTCCACGAGTGAGCGTACTTCAGATCCGTGCAAGATGGGCCTACCCCATCCATCGTAGGTTCCGTCCTCAAGGAAAAAGTGCTCGGTCCCGTCCGCTGAAACAATCATCTTGGACTTTCCCGACAGTGGGAATGTCAAGGATAGTGTTTCTACTGAGCCATCATTGCGAACAACTTTTATTTTCACTTACGCTTCTCCTTTATCTTCGTACCTGACGTGGGTTTTGGTTTTGCACATAACCACAATGCATTCTCCAGATTCGGATTCGGTACAGATGTGCGGCTTCCCATCACTGAACCCCATCCAGAACAGCCTTGTAAACACCTTGCGCTTTTTTTCATGGCTCCAACTTTCCCCCGGTCGCTAGGAACGCGGCCACGGATGAGGCTTCAAATTCGGTGGGGGCTTCGGCCATAAGCGACTTCAGGGCGTGCAGTTGGTCTTCTGGGGTTCCCTTGTTGATAGGCTTCCAAAATGAAGCAGTGTACCTGCCTACGCCCCAACCCAAGCCCCAATACCACCCCATATCCTGCATCTTCTCCCTGACCATCGCGGCCTGGGCGGGGTCGGAGCAGGGGTGCCATGACTTCGCTGAAGACACCCACGTTAGCTTTTGAGCATGCTGGCGCTCCGTAACGAGCGCATTCAGCCGCTCCGTATAATTTCCTGTGTCATAGAGCTTAAGAGATTGCCATCCCATCACCACTTCCACAAGGTGCCGCTCGATCTTGGCGATTTGCTCAGGATTTAACATTGTTTTTCTCCCACTCATTTAGGGCTGTGCTTAGGGCCAATAACTCTGACGTGGGAGGACTTTTCCTATTTCCCGCCAAATACAGCCCTAGTTCGTCTTTCAAATCCGTCGCCGCAAGGAAAAGTCTTCCCATCCGTCGCCGCAAGTTAGCGTAATACTGGTCGATAATCGGCTTGGTCCCGTCGTATAGTGGAACTTTGCCGGATGACTTCTGTTCGTTACTAATTGCACCTTCCACAGCCTTCGGGGCGTGCTTGGCTGCGTCAATCGCTTTTTGAAGATCAGACTGAAGCATGGCCACAGCGGTTTCCAGAACCATTTCCGGCGCACCGAGCAGACATTCGGACCACTCGTCAGGGTGTTTCAAGTGTCTCTCCGCAGCCTCAATCCACTCTGGCACCGCAGGCGGGGGAGGTTGGAGGCAGGGAATAAACTCTTTGATGATTCGCTCAGATTCCAGTGGGCCAGCATTCATAAACAACTCCTCGCAGACGTTATGCTGTCCCTCCACCCTCCCC